>JAABUQ010000784.1_pt1 | contig 73464 bp, 77 predicted proteins | sample 5560001 | NCBI WGS metagenome assembly JAABUQ01 (sample SAMN10711888, study PRJNA513371) | rock metagenome | isolation source: Antarctica rocks | place: Antarctica: Victoria Land, Finger Mt nord | collected 2015-12-18 | reverse complement strand
ACATCTGGGTCGAGAGTTCAGGTCGCATGGGGGAGGGCAGTCGTTTTTGTATGACCCTGCCTCCCATGTTGGACTGACGTGTTACTCTGTCACATAAAGGTTCTGGGACACATTGGTAGGGGTGGCGAAATCCACTTCTGGTATAACAGGTTAGACGATATGGTGTTCCCTACGGTGCTGGTTGGTTGTGAAACGACTTATCCGTAAAGCATCGATATTGATAGATTGTGCTTGCCCAAAAATTATTTCTTCCGCAATCAGTCGTCCTACAGCCGGGGCCTGTTGTACTCCATGGCCTGAAAAACCGGCAACGTTAATCCAGTTCTCCGTTGCAGGCATGCGACCGAGAATTGGATTATGGTCCGGTGTGACTTCGTAGTATCCCCACCAGCAGGCGTGGGAATCTAACTGCGTGTCAGCCAGCCAGGGAAAACGCTCCAGTCCCGAACTCAAGGTGACTTCAAGCCAATCCCAATCCATGCCTTCTGTAAATCCTGGTGGTTCGTCATGGTTTGAACGACCAAAAAGTATCCGCTTCCCCTCGCTTCTCAGGTAGAAACCACTCGTCAGGTCGATTGTAAGAGGGTACATATGTTGCCAGGGGGTAGGAGCCGTCATATAAACCATGCGTCTCAGCGGAGAGACGGGTACTTCTAAGCCTGCTCGCTTAGCCACTTCGCCAGCCCAGGAACCGGCAGTGTTCACGAGGTACTCGGCTTCAAAGATGCCCCTTGGCGTTTCTATCTGCCAGAGCTTTCCCACCCGGTTAGCTTTGGTAAGAGGAGTTTGCAGGTGAAGGGAGGTCCCTCTTTCTTTTGCCAGTCTCAGGTACGTAAAAGTAACAAGATGAGGATCAACCACGCCGTCCGCTAATCCATGTGTTGTGCCAGCAATGCCAGAAGCATCGAATGCAACCAGGCTTTGAGCATCCTCAGCGGACAGAACCCTTACTGGCGCACCGATACGTTCCTGCAACCGGACACCGTCCATATGTACGTCCCAATCTTCGGGCGGTACGAGGAACAGATAACCGATCTGGCGATAACCGGCATCCTCCCCGTATAAATCGTGGAAATGTTGATATTCCTGGATGCTCTCCCAAGAGAGACGAATATTCACTTCTTCCGTATATTGTACCCGTACCCCAGCCGCGCTACGACCCGTTGACCCCATAGCTGGTGAAGATTGTCCCTCTAACACCGCCACGTTTAAGCCCTGCTCACTCAGGCGAAAGGCACAGGAGGCTCCCATAATTCCCGCGCCAATGATGAGCACATCAGTCCTTACTTTTTGTGACATATTCGCCTATCTCCTCGCCATACATTATCCTGTTCGCTCTCGCAGAGATGCCGTAGCCACCTCATCAACCACGTACAGTTCGGGTGGTCGCACAAGCTGATTCTGGTTGCCTCTATAGCGAATGACCACGCCGTATTCACGCTCTGCCGCTTCGAGTGATACATAGCCGTTGATGACATCGTGGAGTACCAGTGCGACAGGGCGCTGATATGGATCGCCGTAGCCACCACCACCTGGAAGGTTGAGCTGGACGCGACTCTCTGGCGCAAGGGTCAGGAGCGCCTTCGGCTGTGGACCTGTATTGTTGTTCACGAGCAACTCACCCGGCGCGCCAGATTGCCCATCGTAAAGACCAGTTGCGGGGAAGTGTATACGATCAATCATTGCCGAAACCGCCCAGGGCTCATCGCCACGATATCCAATCTCCGTCCATTGCCCCAATCCGCCTCGATATGTTCCAGACCCGCCTGAGTTGGTGCGCAACTCCCGCCGATATTGAACGAGAGGTGTTGAGCTTTCTATCACTTCGGCTGGTACTCCTGCGACACCACTTGGGAAACCGGTGGTGTTCAGACCATCTTTGGTTGCTCGCGCTCCTGTGCCTCCACACTGAAACAAACTGAAAGTAAAAGGCTTGTGTGACGTTGGCCACCTTCCCCGCCAGACGGAGATCCAGATCGGGTCGGCTCCACAGGCTATGAGTTGCGTGGGCATAGCCTGAGCTAGTGCTCCGAAGATCACACCGGGCAGGAAATGCCCAATTATATGGCGCGAAGCAACTGCCGCTGGCTCGACACAGTTCAGGATTGAGCCGGATGGCGCGGTCACGCTAACCGGGCGAAATGATCCCTCGTTATGCGGAATTTCGGGAGTAATGGCCGCCTTTATTGCAAAAGAGGCATAGGCATGGGTATAGTTCAGCACCACGTTGATGCCCCTGGAGCTTTGAGGCGACGATCCAGCGAAATCGATGAGAATGTCCTCGTCCTCAATGATGACAGCAACTTTGATACGAATGGGCTCATCGAAGCCGTCACTCCAGGCTTCGTTCTCATAGCGTCCGTTGGGCAGCTTGCGGATAGCCTCACGCATAGCTCGTTCCGAGCGCGTAATGATTTCATCGGCAAGCGGGTCAATGCTCTCCAACCCGAAATCGTCCATAAAGTGCAGTAGTTCGCGCCCGCCAACAGCGTTTGAGGAGGTTTGAGCGTAAAGGTCGCCAATGGTTTCATCTGGTGTGCGTACGTTCGCTCGAATGAGTTTAAAAAGTTCGTGATTAGGTTCATCGCGCAGAAATAGTTTAGTAATCGGAATACGCAGACCTTCCTCGTAGACCTCCCTTGCCTCTGCTGAAAACATTCTTCCTCCAATATCGGGGGTATGACAGGTACTGGCAAAGTAGCCAACCACACGCTGATCTTTGAAGACCGGTGTAAGGACGGTCATATCGTTGATCTGCCCAGCGGTTTGCCAGGGATCGTTAGTGAGCAGCACATCATCCGGTTCGAGTGTTTCCGCTGGATATGCTTTCAAGAAATGGTGTACTCCGGTTGCCATCGCATTGATATGCCCAGGAGTACCAGTGAGCGACTGGGCAATCATCGCGCCACGTGTATCGAAGACACCGCAAGCTAGGTCCTGCGACTCTCGCACAACTGTGCTAAAAGCGGTACGCATCAGGGCTACCTGTTGCTCATTCACGACCGAGAGCAGGCGGTTCCAGAGCACTTCCAATGTTATCAAATCAATTGTATTCATCATGCTGTAAGCCCCCCCTACATGCCAGGTTCAACAATAAGGTTCCACTGCTTGTCAATAGAGAAACGGCTGTCTGGTCCTACAATCATAGTTGACTCGCGCTCTTCAACGATAGCTGGGCCGTGCAAGCTTGTTCCAGGTAGAAGACAATAGCGGCTATAGACCGGAATATCATGATAGCCGCCCATCTCTGGGAAGTATGCCTTGCGGCTCCCTTTCCGCGCCGCTTGAGCCGCTGGACTCTCCGCCCCCATTACCTGCAAGCTTACTTCGGGCGTTGGACCGGATGAGATGACCCGCCAGTTGATAATTTCAAGTGGAACAGCCTGGCTGAGCCGCTCGTAGAGACGGCGGTAGACCTCTTCAAACGTAGTGATGATGGCGGCGACATTACTACTAGCAAGCTGACCAGTAGGCAGAGGAACTCTTATCTCATGTCCCTGACCGACATAGCGGATGTCAGCCTCGCGCCTGTGGTGAATATGTTCGGCTGGCACTCCCGATGCCTCGAGGAGTGCCTGACCTTCAGCCTCCATTTCAGCAAGCAGTGTATTGACCTTCAGCCAGTCCAGGTGATCGATCTGATCGGGCCAGGAGCGTACAAAGTCGAAGGCAAGCGGGGCTGTGAGCAGGCCGATGGCGCTCATGACCCCTGCCCCGAATGGCACGACCATGGCTGGAGAACCCAGCGCCTTGGCGATTCGAAAGCCATGAACTGGCCCGGCCCCGCCAAAGGCAAATACAGGAAAGCGATGTGGGTCTTTGCCACGCTCCAGCGTATGGATGCGTGCGGCATTCGCCATACTTTCATTCACAATATGATGAATGCCCCAGGCAGCCTCTTCAACCGAAATGTCTAATGGATCAGCAATTCGCTGCTTGATGGCCCGGCGTGCGGCAACCAGGTCTAACTGAAGTTGACCTCCTAGAAAGTAGGCCGGGTCGAGGTAGCCAAGTACGAGGTCAGCGTCAGTCACCGTTGGTTCTGTGCCCCCTTGCCCGTAGCAGACCGGACCCGGTTCAGCTCCTGCCGAATCTGGCCCAACTTTCAACAGCCCTAGTGAATCTATCCGGGCGATTGAGCCTCCTCCAGTGCCAATCTCGATCATTTCGATCACCGGCGCTTTTATCGGTAATCCCGATCCCTTTTTGAAACGATAGCGGCGGTCAACCTCAAATTCGTAAGCAATCAGTGGCTTACCTTGGTCAATAATACAGAACTTCGCGGTAGTCCCGCCCATATCGAAAGAGAGCAAATCGGTATACCCACAGGCTGAACCATAATGAGCCGCAGCCAAAGCTCCTGCCGCTGGACCTGATTCGAGTAAGCGAATTGGGAAGCGGGTAGCCGTATCTACCGTGACGATGCCGCCACTGGAAATCATCATGAAGAGACTGCGTTTGAAGCCCTGGTGAGCTAACCGCTCCTGCAATCCGCGTAAATACCGTTCAACTCGGGCCTGCACATACACGTTTGCAATCGTTGTTGAAGTACGTTCAAACTCCCGTATCTCCGGCACGACATCTGACGAGATTGAAATACGCATGTTCAGTGCGCTGCGCTGAACTACGCCACGCGCCTCTCTTTCAGCGTCTGGATTGGCGAAGCTATTCAAAAAGGCAATCGCAACTGCCTCAATTCCACTCGCTGTTAGCTCGCGTGTCAGTTGCTCGACAAACGTTACATCAAGTTCCTGCCATGTGGTACCATCGGTCAGCGTGCGCTGAGGTACATCAAAGCGGAGGTAACGTGGCACCAGTGGTTGTGGCATCTCAAGCATAAGATCATAGAGCTCGTAGCGATTCTCTCGGCCAATCTCGATTGAGTCGCGAAATCCCTGGGTGGCAAGTAGTGCTGTCGGCGAGCCTTTACGCTCAATAATGGCATTTGTCACCAGAGTTGTGCCGTGGATGACTTGCTGTACATCGCTCGCGTCTATGCCTGCTCGTTCAAGCGTTTCGAGCAGGACAGTTTCTACCGCCTGTGAAGGGTCGTATGGTGTGGTCAGGGTCTTGCCTACTGAGAAACTGCCTGTGGCATCATCAAGCACTATAAAATCCGTGAAAGTCCCCCCTATATCCACCCCCACCCGGTAATGTCTCAGGGGACGCTCCATTTAGTTGACCTCCAGCTTGGGGAACCGACTTAACGGGAAAATATCGACTTGCGGGGGGCGCTGCTGCGAGAGGAGGCCACCATCAACAACGATGAGATGCCCAGTGATGTAGCTGGCATCATCCGATGCCAGAAAGACGGCTGGACCAGCCAGGTCTTCGGGTTCGCCGACACGACCAAGCGGGACAGTCATACCTCGCTCCTGCTTCGTCTCCGTGCTCATGCCTTGTGTATCAATCGAGCCGGGAACAAGGGCGTTCACGCGGATGCCGTAAGGGGCAAGATCGAGGGCCGTAGCCCTGGTGAGGGCTTCTATGCCGCCTTTTGCCGCATCATAGGCCGCCATGCCGCGGTGGGAGTGGGATGCACCTCCACTGGACATGTTGATGATGACGCCCTGATGATGGTGAGCCATGACGTGGGCGGCCCGTAACGAAGCGAGGAAGGTGCCTTTGAGATTAACCGAGAGGACGCGATCCCACCAGGCTTCATCACCCTCAAGAAAATGGCGCTCGACATTGACCAGAGCTGCATTGTTGACCAGCACATCCACTGTCCCGAAATGTTCAAGCGTCGTATCAAACATACGGTCAACCTGGCTCTTGTCCGAAACATCAGCGATGACAGCTATAGCTGATCCGCCGTTAGTGATAATTGCCTGGGTGGTTGCTTCAGCACCAGCGGCGTTGACGTCATTGACAACGACCTGTGCTCCTTCACTGCCAAAACGCTGCGCAATAGCACGTCCTATGCCATGAGCGGCACCCGTTACAATCACTACTTTGTTTTTGAAGCGTTGCACATGTTGTGTCATATTTTTACCTCGATTGTCTTTTTTTCTGCCTTTGCTGGCACTCTCATGAGCATACACATAAAACTTCTTGTCCAGCTAGATTTCTGACGGACAACTACAAAGAGCCATCCATCAGTTTTGCAAGCTTTTTCTCGTCCCTTACCATCTCACGTTACGAGCATCAAACGGACGCAAGAAAGGCGTCGGCGTATAGGAAAGAAATGCAGGTGGAAGTGGATTCAAGCTAGTTCCAAACGAAGCCGCTTGCTTATTCAGAAGTGCTGGATTCGTAGAATTACCCCACTTTCCAGTATCAAGGCGATGAATAAGCGTGCCAAACGCTGTTAGCTTCTCAGCAGGAGTGAAGGTGCAGTGACCAGCACGATGCACAAAGGCCTGACGTAGTAAACCAGCATCATCTCGCGAGTCAACCACACTCTTGTATGCCTGCTCATCCTGGTTGACCACAAGCCCATCACCTGTCGTGTGAATTGTAAGCGTCGGTACATCCAGGTCGCCATTGAACGTGATGTACTTATTTAAGTACTGCTTCGCTTTCGTATCCGCTTTAATGCGTGGAGCCTTCGCAAGCGCATCTAAATCCGTATCCAGCTTTAGCCCCGCTTGCTTATACAAGGCTCGAACTTCACTACTATCGATGGAAAGGCTTAGCTGTTTACGATAATCAACCCCAACATTCCACGATGGATTACCACCAGCACGATGCTCAAGTTCTGCACGAGCGCCAAAAGCAAATGGAAAGTCAACCTGGTTCTCCCATGTATACTGGTTTTGCTCCTGTGTTACGTAGTCCTTTGGGGCAGGTTCAGGAGATTTAGGGTCAAACCAGCCTGGAATGCCACCAAGCGCAGCAACCAGGGCAATACGCGCCCTACTTTGAGGAGATTTTTGTGCTGCTTGCAAAATGGCCTCAGCTCGGTTAAAGGTACCATTTGGGTCGGTGATGTGTACAAGAGAGAGCTTGTTTCCAGCCAGGAGAACATTAAATGCGAAGGAACCATCGAGTGCTTGATTCCAGGTTCCTATGCCACCTGCAAGTACGCCACATATTGGCAACGCGCCTGTAAAACGCTCAGGATAGAGCTGAATGAGTCCCGCGCTAATAATTCCACCGAGCGAGTCACCCCAAGCAATGGTACGTGTCGGACGCCCACAAAGCGCGGTGAAGTGATCGAGCAATGCAATTTGATCGTGAAACGCTTGTTGGAGTGCCCAGCCATTTTGACTGTATGAAGAGCCAGCAAGCGCATAGCCTTTACTCAAAAGAACCGCACCACTCGCTGCATCGCTAGCATCAGGTGCAGGCTTGAGCAATGGTTGCGTAGGAAACACATAGCCGTGGCTATAGAGCGCTAATGTGCCATTCCAATTCGAGGGAACAGCGATGGTGTAGTTAGCTCCTTGAAGCGTTCCCTGAAGCGTATTTGTTTGTCCAGGAACAACACAACTACTTGTAGCTGCATGAGCGCTAGAAGGCACCGTAAAGCCACTTACAAGCGCGAGGAGCGCGAGCAGGAGGAGGAAGCGTCGTTGCATTATGCAACCCTCTTTTCTATACAAAGAATGTGACAAAGCAAAGAGAAGCTATTCTCAGTGTAGCACAAACCTACAAAGATATGCTGTATCTCATCTGTTGTCAAAAAACAACATTTTTGCAAACCTTGACAAAGCAGATATACGTCGGTATACTACTAACAAAGCAGAAGCACTTTACAATTACATAGCAGCAGTAATATCTGCTCTCATCTCGAAGGGTGGAGGGAAACGGCCCCATGAAACCCGGCAACCCATCTGCACAGTGCGGGAAGGGTGCCAATTCCGGCGGAGACGATGTGCTACCGCAAGATGAGGGGGAAAGCCTAACCGCTAGAACCCCTGAGATGTAGGGGGTTTTTTATTGCCGCTAGACGTCGTATACAACAGTACGTATAGAACAACAGTGAAGAGGACGAGTACGTGTGACAAGCGGCTACAGAAAGTTGGTGCTGATGAGATGCCAACGCCGCTTACAGACCGAATGCACCTCGGAGTTGCAGGTTGAAGAACCCCTCGGGTTTGTAGACTAAGCCGATAGGCCCCGTTAAAGGCCAGAGTTGGTCACGCATAAGCAGCGGTGCCTCAACTCACGAAGATTGACGCCGTGAGGTGTCGATAAACCAGGGTGGTACCGCGAACATTCCTCGCCCCTGTTAGGGGGGACGAGGGTTTTTTTTGCTCATTTTCAGGAGAGAAAATGATTCACGAAAGGATGTAGCAATGCCTGATGACGATAAAGTAACGAACTCGCTCATAAACCTAGGCGTTGGTGAGGGAAGCAAAGTTGAACACATCAAGATTGAGAGCGATTACTTGCGTGGACAGATTGTCGAGGAGTTAGAACAAGGAGGAAGCCACTTCTCACAAGATGATGTGCAACTCCTCAAATTCCATGGCACTTATCAGCAAGAAAACCGTGATGCGCGTCAGGTACGTAAGGCGAGTGGAGAAGAGAAAGCATATAGCTTTATGATACGCTCGCGCATCCCTGGTGGTACCTTAACCGCTGAACAATATCTTGTGGAAGACGCGCTAGCAGGACAATACGCAAGCGGCACGCTGCGCATCACGACGCGTCAAGCATTTCAACTGCATGGCGTTCTCAAAGGTGATCTCCGTACAACAATTAACTCCATTAACAAAAGCCTATTATCAACATTAGCAGCATGTGGTGATGTGAACCGCAACGTGATGGCCTGTTCTGCTCCTGTAACCAGTCGCGCGCAAGCGCATATACAGGAGATTGCGAACCGTCTCGCGCTCCACCTTGCGCCACATAGCCACGCCTATCACGAAATTTGGGTAGATGGTGAGCAGATTGATACAATAAAGCATTCCGAAGAGAAAGATGTTGAGCCTATTTATGGCAAAACGTATCTCCCGCGTAAATTCAAAATAGGTGTTGCCTATCCTGGTGATAACTGCATCGATGTCTATACACAGGACGTTGGGCTTGTCGCGACACTCAAAGGCGAAGAACTTGAAGGGTTCACCGTCCTCATCGGTGGTGGTATGGGTATGACGCATGGTAAAACCGAAACCTACCCTCGCCTTGCGACTCCGCTTTGTTTCGCAACGCCTGACGAAGTACTAGAAATTGTGGAGACGATTGTCACTGTTCAGCGTGATTATGGTGATCGACAGAACCGTAAGCACGCACGTATGAAATATGTCGTCGAAGAACGTGGCATTGCATGGTTTCGTACCGAAGTGGAAAGTAGGCTAGGTCACAGCGTACAGGACCCACGCGAGGTGGCATGGCAAGATGCCCAGGACCATCTCGGTTGGCATGCACAGGGCGACGGATTATGGTCGCTTGGCATCTATGTTGAGAATGGACGTATCAAAGATGATACTAACATTCGCATGCGCACAGGGCTACGCTCCATCATAGAAGAATTTACTCCTGGCGTCCGTTTGACACCTCAACAAAATATTCTGTTGACCGACATACGCGACGAGCAACGTGCATCGCTGGCAGGTGCGCTTACCACGTACAGCATTCCTACAAATCCCGCTGATGTTGGCACACGGCGTTTCGCTATGGCATGCCCCGCGCTTCCAACCTGTGGACTGGCACTTGCAGAAGCCGAGCGCGTATTACCAACACTGATACGGCAGATAGATGCAGAACTGCATGCGTTGGGTCTTGCTGACGAACCTTTAAGTGTACGTATGACTGGCTGTCCAAATGGATGTGCGCGTCCATTCATGGGCGATATTGGTATCGTTGGTCGCTCAAAAGACCTGTATAACATCTATGTCGGTGGCGATCTCGTCAATACGCGTATGAATGCGCTTTATGCTCAATCAGTTCGCTTGGACAATATCGTAGCAACGATACGACCATTACTCACTCTATGGCGGGAAGAGCGTACTCAGGATGAAGCCTTTGGCGATTTCTGTTACCGGGTTGGTTTCGACTATTTACACGCGCAAACAGAAGTTTATCAATAGCAGTCGTAGCTAGGAGCTTCTTGCTAGGGAAACTAGGAACACATGTCAAGAGGTAAAGACAACATGTCAAAATACTATCCTATTATGCTTGATATACGAGGACGCTCGACTATCGTCATTGGTGGCGACCGTATAGCGGCTGAGAAGGCGGCAGCACTTTCCGCGAGTGGTGCTAATGTAACAGTGCTCAGTCCAGAATTTTGTGACGAGTTGTTGCTGCAAGCCGAACGAAAGCGCATAACATTGTGGCAAAAGGTCTATGCGCCGGGGGATTTAGAGAGAGCTTTACTTGTTATCGCGGCGACAAACGACCAAAAACTGATCGATGCTATCTGTGCAGAAACGAAGGAGCGCGGTCAGCTTGTAAACATAGTCGATGTGCCGCAATACTGCTCGTTTATTATTCCTTCCATTCTGCGCCGAGAGCAATTAACCATCGCTGTGTCCACAGAGGGAGCGAGTCCTGGCCTTGCGAAACGCATTCGTCAAAGCTTAGAGGACCTGTTTCCTCTCGCTTACGGTGCGTATCTACGACTCGCCTCCGTTGCACGCGCACACTTACGCAAGCATGGTGTGTCATATGCTCGGCGTGACGATTTTTTCGGTGAGTACTACGCCTCGAACATATTAGCAAAGCTTACTGATGGGAAGGTCGAACAAGCGGCAGAGGAAATATCAGACCTCTTGAAAACATATGACGTTACTGTTTCGGGTAGCGCCCTGAAAGCAGGGCTTGAGGAGAAGAAAAACTATGTCAATCAGTATGCGTGAGCGTGTGAGCAGTGATGGAAGAGAGCCAATACGTCCTCATTTCTACGAGGAGACAGAAACAACGTCACGCGGCAAAGTGTTTCTTGTTGGCGCAGGTCCTGGTGACTCCGAGTTAATTACGCTAAAAGGCGTGCGTATACTTCGTATAGCTGATGTAGTTGTGTATGATCGTCTTGTCAACCTCGATTTGCTGGATGAAGCACCAGTTTCTACTGTACGTGTCTTTGTTGGCAAAGAATCAGGACGCCACGCTGTACGGCAAGAGGAGATTAACGCGTTACTTGTGAGCTATGCGCAACAGGGGTTTATCGTTGTGCGCTTGAAAGGTGGTGACCCCTTTGTCTTTGGACGAGGAGGTGAAGAAGCGCTAGCACTGGTAAAAGCGAACATCCCATTTGAGATAGTGCCAGGAGTAAGTTCCGCTGTCGCCGTTCCTGCGTATGCTGGCATTCCTGTAACGCATCGCGGTCTAGCCTCCTCGGTCATGGTCGTGACAGGACATGAAGACGATACTGCTGAGGGTTCTACCGTAAACTGGGAGGCCGCTGCTATGACAGTGGCATCGGGTGGTACATTGGTTGTTTTGATGGGTGTGAAAGCATTGCCACGTATCACAAGACAACTCATGCAATATACTCTTTCACCAAGCACGCCTGCCGCAGTGATACAGCAGGGAACAACCGCCTATCAGCGTGTGGTTACAGACACGCTCGAAAAAATTGCAAACCATGCGAAAGCAGTCAAAATTAAATCTCCTGCCATCACCGTCATCGGGTCAGTTGTTTCCCTAAGCGACTCACTTGCATGGTTTGAGGATGCCTATGCTGACATTCCTCAACTTATAGCACTCTAAGCTGCATCTATACAAATCACATATAGTTCCAAAAAGTCTAGCGATCTCTAGCGTTTTATAGCGTTTTATAGCGCGAGCTAGGATTTCCCTTTTTGGGTTCGTGAGGGGGTAACGACTAACCTCACTGGATGGACTACCAGCGATGCAAGCACCGCTTTCCCATCCTCTACCCCCTCCACTTTCGAGAAAGCATCAGGGGCTACTTTTCTGATAATATTGCCTGATCCGTTAATATCAGCATTGAGCTTGCGTCCATCGGATGCGCGGTAGAGTCCACGCTTGATCCTCTTGCCGGAAAACGTGTGCTTCTCATCGCCGTTGTTTGAGTCATGCACAGGCAACGGGTCCAGGTCCAGCAACGAAGCTTTGGACGTGTAGGACTCTTCCGTCACCTCGACGGTAATGCCTACTAACTCCGCTTTGTACGTGAGCATCGCAATAAAACGAGCATGAGGGATTTGGACAAAGTGTTGATTGTTCCTCTTGCCCATGTTCGCCTCTTGCTTCCAGGCGTCATTCTTGCCAATAACCAGCGTGCTTATGCCCTCTTTGACCAGGAGATCAATAATCCGTCGGCTTACAGTGTGCATATACTGATTGATACGCCAGTTCCGCGTGTTGGTCATACGTTCCATACGCTTCGTGGTACCTGTGTGACCGAGCTGCTGCTGTAGCTCTGCCTTCCGCTTGTTGTAGAATTGGTTGATTGATTTCACTGGACGCCCGTTAACAATAATGCTCTTGAAATGTGGCTTGTTTGATGTTAGCGCAACCAGATTATTCATGCCAATGTCTATGCCAGCGTAGTACGCAGGATTGACGTCTGCCTGTTTGACTTCTTTCTCGTACACCACTTCCACCACGTAAAAGCCCTTACGAGGGACGATGCGAACCTGATCAATGTCCTTTTGCTTCGTTTGTACCTCGATAGGGAGCTGCGAGGGTCGAATGATGCCTCGCTTCAAACCCTGCTTGCTCTGACCCCCACGGATGGCTTGTAAGGTGTACACCAGGATATTACGCCCCTCTGTTTTGTGCTTGTACTTTGGGAGTTTTGGCCGCCCTGTGAACTTGGAGGGGTCGAGATTGTAGGCTTCACACGCCTTGAAGAAGCTTGCCCAATCATGATGCAGTTGCATCAGCACTTGTTGACTCACCTTTGCTGGCAATGCCTTGTACGCCTCATGCAACTGCATACGCCGCTGCACTTCGTTGTAGTTGAGGTACTCTCCGTGATGAATGTAGGATTGGCGTACCTCATAGTTGCCAGCGTTGTACAGATTCTTGGACTTGAAAGCAGCGGCATCAATCACAGCAAAACGGGAATCGTTGCACTTGATCACATGCTGTTCTACCAGTTGCATGATGCCGCTCTCCTTTCGTCTCTCAGTAGTTTTCCTAATCACGCTTTACAAAGATGTTCTTGTCGGGCTTGCTGGTTGTGGTAATGTGCTGCATCATCAGGGGCAAGTGGACCACCCAGGTAGCCGACGAGGTACCCCAGGTATTCAGGAAGGTGTTCATCGCCCATTTCATCGAAGTGATAGCGCCCCTGTTCATCGGGCATCACCACAAGGCGAAGCACTTCTTCAGCTGTCAACTCTACCGCATGCTGCGGTTCTTCTGGTTTGCGTCCGTTTTCCCCGTAAATGTCCTGGAAATACCACTGACGGGCAGCGAGAAACCCTTTCCGAAATGCCTCGTTGTCGAGGATAAGGGTCACACTTCCCCACTGAATCTGTTGTGGTGCCATGTACAAGCTCTCCTTTGCTTGACGAAACGATATAGGCTCTTTTGTTTCTACGTTAGAAGTTGTTATCCTACAATAACCCAGTAGTATACCTAGTATATAACATATTTAATTACTGTCTGTCAATATATGTTTACTTATTGCTGAAACATTATTGATAATAGAGTATGTAATATATTACGCATCTGGGTAATCAGTTTGTCATTACAGCCAATATGTCCATCTATGTTAAACTTGTCTGATACTAAGTTGTATAATATTTAGGAAGCACACACTGCTTACAACATCAGATTAAGAGGGAGACATATGGCCAGAGACGGCTACAGGACTGCGCAAGAAATAGCAGATGATTTAGGAGTATCAATTGCAAAGTTACGTACCATCATCGCAAGATTGAATATCCAGCCCAAACGCTTTGCAGGAGACCTTAGAAAGTTGTACTACAGCCCAGAGCAAATCAAGGAAATACGGAGAGAGTTAGACTTATCATCTGACACTTCCGATACCTAACCTTTATTCCATAAGGAGGAAGTGCCCAATGCCTGATTAAGAAGATCGATGCACCAAGGACTTATTATGTATACACTTATTCATTTCCCGATGGAAAAGTGTTTTATGTTGGCAAAGGATGCGATGCACGTATAGATGACTAGAAGCATTGAGTCGAGAGTTGGGTAAACCCCTCACGCTAGATGATATTGACGACCTAAAGATTTCTTAGCAAGAAACGGAGGATGCCCCTACTGATAGCGGGATACCCTCCGCTTGTCTTTGCTCATCAAGGCCCGAAACCATGCAATAAAACGCTATAAAAATCTATATTTCGCTATATTTTCAGTCACTAGTTTTCTATACTGTAAACAAAATAGAAAACAAGTAGTGATAGATATCGAAATACAGATGTCCATCACTACTTGTTTTTTGCTCTTGCAAATAGCAACTTATACGTGCATACTCTTGGGTGGAAGGACGTATTGAGAAGGAGCACAAAAAAATGGTGTACCAGGCCATACACGTGAGCAATGACCCGTTGAACTACTTTCTGCAAACAAACGATGAAGGACCTCATATGCGTGTTGCGGATGTGGTGTTACGAGCAAACCAGGACCCAAAAGAAATATTCGCACATATGATACGAATGGCAACAGGAAGCAAGTGGAGTCATTCAGCTATTCTATATCTGCTTAGCGACCCTACTAAAGGGTTTGAGAATACATTTCTCATCGAGGCAAAAACAAAAGGTGTTCATATCGCTAGCTGGCGTAACGAGGTTGTCCCATTTGAGCAATTCAATGTTGGAATCAAACGACCTCGCCTGGACTGGTATGTGGAAACACCTTACGAACTTTCGCGTCATGACCCACGTGACCCCGAAGACGTTCCAGGTATTGGCTATCTCCGCCATGTGCGCGGCATTGCGATGGACCATATAAACGGCTTGTATGATCACAAGACAGTCGCGGAACTCGCCGCACTGTATGCCGAACGTGCGGCTAGACGTCATCTCGGAGGTATACCACTCGTTGCCGATGCAGCAGCAGGAATAGGTGATATCTTCAAGAAGTGGGACGAAAAGCAGTCAGACTCAACTGCAGTTTTGCAATTCATTTGTAGTGGAATTATACAATACAGCTACTTTGAGGCCTTGCGGCGGCGCATTATGCATGATTTCGACATACCAGAGCATCGAGACGTCGCGGAGAAGAACCTTCAACATATGGATCGCGTCATTTTCCGTCCAGACCCACGAGGGTTGGTACGCGACTACATCCAGAGTGTGCAACGAGGTGAGCTAGACATTCACAATAATCCACCGGATGACGTGCTTGATTTGCTCAAGACCGCAACACCTGCTGACTTCAATAACAGTGACAATCTTGAGTGGCGTTACGTCATCCTCGACGGGGGAGTGTGGCAAATCGAAGAAACGTCTGCTGACTACAAAGCGCAAAGCGAGGACGAAGAAAAGGTCCTGGAAATTATTACGCCCGAGCACTTTCCAGCGTAAACAACAAAATCTCTCTTGTCCCTGAGCAGCGTAGCTAATCGCAACTAGAAGAAAGAACGTCCATGCAAATAGTCGAAAACGAATCGATAGTAGCCTTTACGCTGGCATGCTATCCCAGGCGTGCCAGTATTGTTGCATTGTCGCATCTGGGGCTAGACCGACTGCCGCTTGCGCTCACACCAGGTCTTCGTTTTTGGCGTCTGCTCGGCGTAGGCAAGGGAAAAGCATTTGACCCACATGCCGATCTACAACGCTATGCGATGTTCACTGTATGGGACTCCTATGCAGCACTAAAACGCTTTGAAACGCGCTCAGCCGTTATGCGCCGTATTGCTCAACGTGCCGAAGAAGTCTGGACGGTACATATGCGTCCTGTGCGCTGGCATGGGAAGTGGGGTGGACGCGACCCTCTAGCGGGAATGACACCTGTGGAACCGCCAGAACCAGGACCGTGGATTATCCTGACACGTGCCACGCTTAACCTTGCAAAGCGACAAACCTTTCTGAATGCCGTACCTGCCGTCGCCGAGCAATTGTTACAGCAGCCAGACTACATAAACTCAGTTGGCGTGGGCGAATCTCCATTTCTCCACCAGGCAACAATCAGCCTATGGCGCACATTGCCCTCCGTTACCACGTTCGCCTATGGACCCACTACTACACACATCGACGTAGTACGCCGTACAAGAAGTGAGCAATGGTATCGCGAAGAACTCTTTGCCCGCTTCCGCCCTCTTGCAACAACAGGTACATGGGATGGTGTTGACCCTCTCGCTTACTGAAAGAGCTAATTCTTCCTGCTTTAATGATCTTTCACTGCATGAGTAGCAAGTATAGACAAAAAAGTTCACCTGTAGGGACCGATTTATCATGTCCTGGTCCCCAATCGATTGGGGACCAGGACATGATAAATCGGTCCCTACAGAAAATTTCCTGATTTTATTAGGACGTGCTTACCAATGAAATGTGTTCGTACCGAGATCAAAAGAACCTTGTGTCTTAGCATTAGCAATTTTCAAGATATTCTTCTGAACTGCAAGAATTGTCAATGCTCCTTCTGTTTGTGGCCCTTGATACACCTGTAGGTGTATTTCGCCTGTTGTGAGATTCTCTCGTAAGACACAGAGAATTCCCGCCTGCGGATTTTTTGTCATTGAGCCTGCATACACAGAAACGAGTGTTGAACCAAGCATTCCTCGCGCAATATTTGTTGGGCGCAGAACGCTCTCAGGCACTGGAAGCGGTCCTCCTGATGATAGCGGAAAAACTCCAAACTGGGTATGTTGCGGCGTTGATGCAATAAGTGTTGGTGTTAATGATGCAGTAAGTGTTGGTGTTGCTGACACTGTACTGCCTGGTGTATGAGTAGGCTGCTGCGGTCCCAACGGTTTATTCGAGCTGCCTGAATTGTCAACAGGTGTTATGACTGGTGATTGTTTTGGCACTACCGTAGAAATAGTAGTATGTGTTTGTGGAGATACTTTTGTGGATGCCTCAGAACGTAGAGTGACCAGAAGAAATACGCCATAAAGCACAAATAGAAGTGTGGCTACGGCTATAAACCAGACCGCACGAAGCTGAAAGCGTCGCGAGGATGTATAGTGTTTCTTTCTTGCATGATGTTTTTGCATTCTATGTTTGCCCCTTTTTTTATCAATAAGAACTGGGAACATGACAGGGCAAGCCCTGTCATGCCGCATGCTTGTGTAGAAACAGGAATGTTATGCGATATAGGTAGAGAATGTCATCCACGGAAGGGTTCTCGCTGTACATCTATTCGATGCCGTAGCCTGATACATCGCTGTCCATGCCTGAGTAGGCGTATTGCCGATGGTTGTGGACATGACTCCTCTGATATACATAGGGTTCCCCATATTCGAGCAAGCCCAAACATTCAATACCTGCCAGTCATAGAGTGCATCCGCGTTATAGTAAATTTCGGGCAGAGGTAGATTATCACGAGCGCCATACGCGATGTACCACGTTTGATAATTGGTCCAGTTCCCTGGTGCATCATCGCCGAAATCAAAGTAGACAAGCGATGATGTGTTGTTATACCCATTTACAAGGCTGCTTGTCAGCGCAAAACTTTGCCATCCTGTTTCAAGGTCGCCCGCGCCATAGATGCCCAGGATATCGTAGTGATTGCTGACCACAAAACTGTGCAGATTGTTCACAAGTTGCCCCCACTGCTGACCGTCGGCATACCAGGCCGCCGTCGTGAGTGGGAGCGCATTCCCCGAGTAATAGTTGCTCTCACCAAGTGCAAGTGCAATATTTGTAGAGGGTGTACGGCATGACCATGCTCCTAACGCGAAGTTCGCCGACGCGTGCAGAATCGCATCATCCGAATCATAATGTCCGCCAAAATCATAGGTACCATATTGTCCATTGCCCAGGTATACGGGTTGTCCCCAGTCAAGAATAATTAAGCCTTCAGATGCATGCGCTGCCTTACACCCCTGTGCATACAATGTGTGAGCATCCGTAGTAGCTTCATAGAGCGAATTTGTCGTTGGCACTGTACTCCATCCCCGTGACGAGAGAAATGCTGGATTCTTTCGTGATGATGGTTTGGGGAGAATCTGACGAGTTCCCTTTGTTACCTCTGCAGATTGCTGTACTGCATGAGATGTTGGCAATGGGAAGAGCACATGACCAACAAGAATGCTCAATCCCAGTACACCGACTAAGAAGAGACTCGATAGATATTTGAAACGCATTCCTTCAAAACCTCATTTTCTCTAAACACATGTGCTGTGATGTAGGTGCTTGCACTAATGCAGCGTCCTACTGTGTTCTATCGGCACAGAAGAGTAGAGAAAAAGAGGAAATGCATGCTATTGAGGCTAGTTCAATACATATATATTTCTATTGCTATGCACTTGTGGACAAACGGAACTTCTAAAGCCCTGAAAGCATGTAGGATCGCAAATTTCTAAGGCTCCAATAATATGCAGGAGGGTCTAAGTGCTTACAGTCAGAGAGAAGCAGGCTATAATACACTCTATACAGCCGTATGTACGAAAGAATGTCATCTCCATATGTGCGAACTGCTAGCTCTGTAATATATGTACGGTCTTGTGGTGATACAAAATCGTATAGATCCAAAAACATCACCGCGCCAGCAATATCCATTCTATGGTCTCCAACAGCACTCCACCCGCTAACATCAAGCACAGCAGAAATTTCCAGGTTGTCATTTACCAGCACGTTTCCAAAGAAATAATCCCCATGCACAAAGTTTTTCGTGGGATAAGGCTCTACCATCTCGACATCTTGAGCAAACTTTTCCAGTACGTAATCCACATCAACGCCATCTGCTTGTAAGACTGCTCGTGTATACGGCAATTTTAGCGGAGCTTTTGCCTTAATGAATTGAGGCCAGTTATCATAGTGCGCGATATCCTCCACATCTTGCAGTAGCTGTCCATAGTCCCTCGTATCAAGTGTTATGGCTTTGAAAGAGTCTGCGGCTTCAAAAAAGCTATGTAACAGTCGCTGTCTCTGGCGCTCATCCAACTGCTCATACACTGACGCTATCGGCATACCCACAAGCTTTTTTTCAATCAGAAATACCACGCCTTCTCTCTGCCGTATTTCATATTCACCAGGCATGGCAAAAGGCAACGCATGAGAAGACAAAAATGCGTAGATACCGCCCAGTTCTTGCAAAGATTCAACCGTCATCGCAGATTTGCCTATTCTCACAACTCTCTCTGCTGTATAACTATATACTCGTGACTCAGACCCTTCTCCAAGTAAAACTGGGTCTTTTATGTGCAAGGAATTGAGGATATCCTTAGTAATTGCATCAAACGCCATCATACAAGTGCCTTTCCTTTTCGCGTTATTCTTATAGCCAAAAGCTTTATTTTCAGCTAGAAGTTGAACAACAAGCATACAAGGTTTGAGTTTAAAAGACAATTGTGTATAACACAGTAATTTCTTTACAAACACACATAGCTATGGTTAAATGCGCTTGTATGTTGAATGAAACACGTGTTGGAGGACATTTCTATGACGATAATTACTGATGCCTTTATGCAACGGATGATATCCCGTGCCAGGAATTATTGCATCGTTATTTTGAAGGCTGGACCAAATAAGAACGAGGATGGAGTCGAAAAAATCATTTGGGAACATGGGCGAAGAAATTTTGCACTTCGCGCCGATGGAGTGTTATCTGTTGTTTGTCCGATCTCTGATGGTAGTAACGTATCAGGTATTGGTATTTTTAATACGAATGTCGAAGAGACACAAAAAATTATGGACGAGGACCCAGGTGTAAAAGCAGGAGTTTTCATCTATGAAATTCATGCGGGTCTAGGCTTTCCTGGAGATAGCCTACCACAATAATTAAGAGATTATCGTAAGGTGTGTATATCATGATACGGTTAGTACCAATGAACGAAACAGACTTTCAAAAATATACCAATACCGTCATTGCAGAATATGCACAAGAGCATGTTATTGCAGGGCGTTGGACAGCAGAAAACGCGCTGCAATCGGCAATACAAGAGTAAAAAGACTTACTACCAGATGGCCTTCACTCAAGAGACAATTATTTCTTCGTGATAGAGAACGAAACAGCAACAAAGGTAGGTATGCTGTGGTTTGCAGTACGCGAACGCGGTGCAAATAAAGGTGCGTTTGTTTATGATGTAAAGATTGACGAAGCGTTCCATCGTCATGGCTATGGAGGGTAAGCGTTTCGAGAGCTAGAAGTAAAGGCGCGTGAATTAGGTTTACACACTATTTCTCTGCACGTTTTTGGTCACAACTATGCTGCTAGAGCTATGTACGAGAAACTTGGTTATATTACAAAAAATATACAGATGTCAAAGTCTATAGAGTGAATGCATGTATGTGTAGGAGGCGCTCCCTCTAAGATGTGCTCGCAGGATCTGAAGACGAGTCAGTAGGACGCATAGAAAAGAGAGAAGGAGAATATTCATGGTTGCCCAGCACGATGTTATTGCCGCTTGGCTTGCTCAATGGGATAATCATTTTGTCGAGCCAGTTGTCTTCGGAACGACTGACCCTCATCAGATAGCAGACCTCATAGACGCCTTTTGTCATAAAGAGCTTGACGCTGCTGTTGCCGACTATCTTTTCTATGCATCAAGTCAGGGTGCAGTGTGTGGCGTGTGCTTAGGAGATGGTCGCCGCGTTGTCTTGAAAATTCATCAACCCTCCCGCTCGCCAGACTTTTTGAAAGCCATTGTACAGGTACAGCACTACCTTGTCGATCATGGCTATCCCTGTACAAAACCACTGCTCGATCCGAAACCGCTTGCATATGGCATTGCAATTGTTGAAGAGCTTGTTGATGAAGGCGTGTATCACCAAGCTCATGACTCCACTATTCGTCGCTCAATGGCCGAAATGTTCGCCTGGCTTATCAAACTCACATGGACGCCTGAAACTATTCCAGGTCTTCAGCCTGCCTCTCTCGATCTACGCTTACCAGCAGGAGTGCTATGGCCCACGCCACACAGCAAGCTCTTCGACTTCGAGGCAACTGCGTCAGGAGCAGAATGGATCGATGAGATCGCACGTCAGGCACAAGAAACCAAATTACGCGGCGCAGGTCAATTGGTGCTTGGTCATAACGATTGGAGTGTGAAGCATTTTCGTTATGTGGGTGAGCGGGTACGCGTCATTTATGATTGGGATAGCCTTGCGCTTGAGAAAGAGCCTATCGTTGTTGGACACGCATCAGCAAACTTCACCTACACTGAGTTCTTTGATGGCCCTAGACTTCCTACCAATGAGGAGTCACGTGCATTTATCACCGAATACGAGGTGGCACGTGGTAAGCCATTCACACTTGACGAACATCAAACGTTGAAAGCCGCTGAGATATACAGCATCGCTTACAGCGCTCGCTGTGAACACGCTTTGAAGCCAAACGAAACCAAGTATCCAGAAGGAAGCCCTCGTTCACTCCTTGCTCAATACTGGAACCTACCAGATGCGCCGCTTAGATGACTTTTGCGATGACGGGCTTACAGATACGCGATACAGTTCAGACTTGACCTCTCTGATAAACTCAAAGCATGACAGAAGAAGAAGCGAGGCACCTGCGCAAGGAAAACCAGGACCTGCGTGAAGCATTGAAGCAGATGCAGGAACTGCTGCGTATCGCCCTTGGGCGGATTGAAGAACTGGAACAGCAGAAAACGCCGCCAGCCTTCGTGAAAGCGGAGGTCAAAAAGCCAGCTGCTGAAGAGAAAACGCCGCGCAAGAAGCGCGAGGCCCGGCACAATCGGGCGCGTCGCCGAGCCATGCCCACCCACATCATCGACCATTACCTCACGATGTGCCCAGAGTGTGATCTGCGCCTGGGTGGCATCAGTCTGGCTCGGTGTCGAGAAGTCATTGATGTTCCTCCATCGCCAACCGTGCAGATCAGCGAACATCGCATCTTTAAAGGGGGGTGTGCCGGTGTCAGAAATAGCACGAAGCACCGGTCGATCTGCAAGCCGAGGTCCTGGGTCAGGGACGCATTGGCGTGCGACTGGCGAGCACCATCGCCTATCTGCGCACCAGCCTGCGCTTGCCTCTGCGGCAAATTCGCGACCTGTTGCGCACCCTGCATGGCTTTGAGGTCTCTGTGGGAGAGATCGTGGAGTTGCTTCACCGCATCAGCACCCATGAACAACCCGTCCTCGATGTTCTGCTGAGCGAGGTCCGGGCCAGTCCTGCCGGGCAAGCCGACGAAACGGGCTGGCGAGAAGATGGCAAGAATGGCTATATCTGGAGCGTGAGTACGCCAACCGTGCGCTATTATGAGTACCATCATTCCCGCACAGGGGAAGTGGTCAAACGCTTGATCGGCGACGAGTTCGCCAGAGTGGTGGGCAGCGATTTTTACGCCGGGTACAACATCCATCAAGGCTTGCATCAACGCTGTTGGGTGCATTTCTTGCGTGACATTCACGATCTCAAAAAGCTCTATCCTGACGATGCACAGGTGTGGCAGTGGGCCAAAGAAGTCAAGCAGATCTACGACCAAGCCAAAGCCGCTCCCGCACCTGACCCACAATTGCCCCTCAGCAAACAGTACACTCAGCGCGTAGCGCTCCAACACGTCTTTGAGCAGGAATTGTGGCAGGTGTGTGCGCCTTTTGTCCAGACTCAGGCTCCCATGCATACCCTCTGTGAAGGGGTCGAACGCTTTTTGCCCGAACTCTTTGTCTTCGTGGTCTCCCCCGGCGTGCCATCCGACAACAATTTGGCCGAACGCAGTGTGCGTCCTCTGGTCATCGCTCGCAAAATCAGCGGGGGGACGCGTAGACCCAAAGGCAGTGCGACCCGCATGGGACTGGCGAGCCTCTTCGGCACCTGGATGGCTCAAGGTCTCAATCCTTTCGCTCAGTGTCTCGCTCTCCTGACTACCAAATCTTCCTTAGGATAAGTCTGAACAATTTCGAAAGTACATCACTCTTGCTTTTTTACATTGCATATGTCATTCTTGAGACAAGACAAAAAGGAGGAACGTCTTATGGCAAATCAGCAACATGTTGCTATCCTGAAACAAGGTACCCAGGCATGGAATCTCTGGAGGCAGCAAAACCCTACAGTTGCTCCTGATTTAAGTAAAGCGAATTTGAGTAAAGCTGACTTAAGCGGAGCCAATTTGAGTAAAGCTGATTTGAGTGGATCGAATTTAGAAGGAGCTGATTTGAGTAACGTGGAGATGGCATACTTCATTGTGAATGTTGCTCCACCCTCACCTGAGCTGGTTTTCGACTGGGAATATCCCGTTGCGGATTTTAGAAATTTTGATCTAAGCAATGCGAATTTGAGTGGTTCAGACTTCAGGAATGCCAACTTCAATGGTGGCAATCTTAGCGGAGTCAACCTCACGGGAGCTACAGACGACTATCCGATGGAGTTTGTAGATGACATAGATGTCCATCCCTAAACTTCAAGGGAGTGCGAGATAGGCAGGACTCACCATATTACCTTAGCTGTGCGTGGATTAGTATATCAATAGAGTGCGAACAAGTATATACAAAAAATGGCTATTCTGGGGAGAGTAGCCATTTTTCATCATGATAATATTGTGTGTAAAAATCTGCTACTGAAACATTTGGTGTATTCTTTGCTCGATAGTAAGAGAGGCGCACGTACCGCAATGATAGACAGATATCTTTGTTGGATTGCCTTGCCTATCTTGTAGTATACCTATCTGCTTGCCCTCTTTCTCAAGGTCAAATTTTCGGTTACACCAGAAGCATTGTACTTCTTGCATGGGTGCCTCCATTCTGAGAAAAGCAAGATGCTTTTCTGAGTTTTGATGTTACGTAGAGCGTGCTACAGTGTTGCTTTACAATACTATTCGTTATCATCTCCCTGGTACTCTTCATAGCCCATTTCCGCCCAGGCATTGAGAAATGGCTCGTACTGTTGGAGCAAGGTTTCAAAGAGATCGCTATTATTGACCTTCATTGCATCGAGCGTTTTGATTGTGCGTACATCGAGGGATAGCTGGCGTGGTTGTCGGACTGTGCCGCTTTTTGCTTTGCGTCCGGCGTTGCTCTTCCGCTCTTTTTGCGTGCGTCCCTTCTTGTCTGCTTTATTATTGGGACCGCTTGTAATGGGTTTCTCGCGTGCTACAACTGTGAATGCGTTCGACTGCTGCTGCTGCTCCACCATCTGCAAGTGCATAGGCAACCTCTACTGCTAACACAGCACCTAGACCAACCTGATTTTGTAGGTATGGAAGGAGGTGTGGAGCATGAAGAAGGAGGAATACACCTACAATCAACATGAGAACTGCCAGCACGATTACACCAAAACCATTCTTCGTCTTTTTGTAGGCTTGCGATAAGGTCATGTCGTAGCTCCTTTACGGTTACAGTACATCATATCCATGCCTATCAGCATGGAGATTGAACTTTGGGACAATACTTAAGCATGCTTTATCGAGCACTCAACCTATTATTATGCGTAGCAGAACGCATCCTTTAGGTGCCTGACAAATTCCTGATAAATGTTGGTCCAAGACGGCACTGTTTTTTCTTCGCCTCCTCTTCAGCAAGCAACAACGTATGTAAAGCACTCGGCGCAAATTTGGGGAAACGGGGGGGGGAGTCCATTCTCTTTAGTCAGCTCTTTCAACTTGTGAACATGCTGCCCCCACTGATCGAGCATGTTCACTGTAGTTTGTCAGATCCATAATTTTTCTTAGAATGTTGCAAAGGATAAGGCGAGAACAAAATCTCTTCTTGCTCAAAAGTGACGCGTAACTTTTCTCGTCAGATTCTCTGTACGCTCTCTCAAGAGTAGAGAAGTCCGACGAGATTTGCTGGCAACGCAAGACTTCTTCCTCTCGTCAACGAGTTGCCTAAGAACCTGTTTGGGAAGTTGTTAACCTGTACGCATGCCATGTTGCTCATAACCGCAAATATCTTCTGCAGGAGTCGTCATGTGAGCGAGACGAAGCATTTCTTCTGCAAATCCTTTCAGTGTGATCCGCAATTCAGCTGGTTGAGAAATAATGAACGAACAGTTCAAACCAACTAAAAAACGTGCCATCCAATCGAGGCTCTCAATCCATGCACATAAAAGCACCCCTTGAGGATGTGGTTCGAGTGTGTAGTTGGTGAGTGTCAGATGGAGAATATGCCGTGCCTTTTCCAATGAGATGAGCAACAGAACCTCTATCTTCCACAGTCCTGAGGCTGCAGCGAACGGCTGAACCATGTATTCAAGATGGTGAAAGTCAGGTGGCTGCGTGAAGGTCGTTTCTCGTATTTCCAGGTGCTGGACTCGGTCCAGGAGAAAAACACGAAGATCGGAGCGCAAATGGCAATAGCCAATGGCGTACCACCATCCATCGTGGTACACAACCTTGTAAGGATCGATGATGCGCTCTGTCTCCTTCCCATCTTCGGTTCGGTAGTGCAGCCAGACATGAGAACCCTGTTGAGCGGCAAGGCTGATCGTTTCTACAACAAGCCGTTCCACAATCATATCCGGTTTTGCAATCCCAACCACCAGGGTCTCTTGTATGGTTTGAACACGCTGGCGCAAGGAAGCTGGCAACATCCGTTCAATCTTTGCCATGATCCCTTCAATCGTTGGAGCGATTGCCTCAACTCCTACCTTTCGAGCCAGCAGCAGCCCAATAGTGAGGGCCAGAACTTCATCGTTGGTAAACATGAGGGGTGGCAGTTTAAAGCCTGGACGGAGCCTGTATCCTCCAGCCCGACCCGTACTGGCTTCAATGGGAATTCCCATATCTTGAAGCGTCGTCACATAGCGACGCACCGTTCGCACATCAATTTCCAGACGAGAGGCGAGTTCTGGACCACTCATAAACAGCTTCGATTGGAGCAATTCAAGCATTGTGAGAACACGGCTTGTCTGTTGGGACATTGCAACACACGACTTTCTGTCATCATTCAAGAATACTACTCAAACAAGGACTACTCCTGTCCGCTTTCCATGATATTCTGTAAACGGTAGACACGTCAAGCTAAGTAGTATCTCATTTTGAGAGAAGGGAAATATACTGTATGAGTAAACACTCCTTTACCATCCATATCCCAGAAGCGATTATCAATGACTTGCACGAACGACTGGTCCGTTCACGTTGGCCGGATGAGATTACCGATGCAGGATGGGAGTATGGGACGAATTTAGCCTATTTAAAAGAACTGGTCGAGTATTGGCAAAACCAGTTTGATTGGCGAGTTGTTCAAGAACAGAAACTCAACGGGTGTCCGTCATCTTTTTGCACAGGGGTAGACAGTCAACGGGGAAAGGGATAGGATAGAAGCATCAAACAGAGGAGATGGAAATGGACAAGGCACCCGAAGATTCCTGGCGAGACTTGAGCGAACTGATTTTGACCGAAATGAAAGAGTGGAGGCAACGTCATCCCAAAGCCACGTTTCGGGAAATTGAAGATGAAGTTCACAGCAGAATGAGCCGATTGGAAGCGCAACTCATTCAAGATACGGTTCAGCATAGCAAGAAGCAAACGTGGAGTGGAGCAAGCTCTCAAGATCGCCCAACGTGTCCGGTGTGTAGCACGCCTCTGCAAGGGCGAGGAACACGGCAGCGCAGACTGCAAGGAGCGGGAGGACAGGAGGTCCTTCTCACTCGAGAGTATGGGACCTGTCCAACGTGTGGGACGGGTCTTTTCCCCCCTGGATGAGGAATTAGCCTTATTGTCGGGCAGTTTGACCCCAAGGCAACAGGAGCATGTCGCCCATCTTGCCTTGTGGATGCCTTTTGAGCGTGCGGCTCAGATGCTCGAACGGGTGCTAGGAGTTCAGGTGAGCGAGCCGACGGTGCGACGACAGACTGAGCGAGCAGGAGCGTTGTATGAGGCTCGACAAACAGCACAGAGTCAGCAACCACTTCCCGACTCTCCAGCGAAGTCGAGTGGGGAGAAACAGGCGTTCAGCACCGATGGAGCGTATGTTTCTCTGGTGGGTGGACAATGGGCCGAGGTCCGAACGCTCGCCATCGGGGAAGTCAAAGACAAGACCAGCGCACAAGAAGCAGGAGAGGTTCAGACCTGCAACATCACCTATGTTTCACGCATGGTGGACGCAGAAACCTTTGGGGAGGTGGCGGAGGTGGAGATGCAGCGACGTGGGGTCCGTCATGCCAAAGCGGTGTGTGCCGTGACCGATGGGGCAGACTGGATTCAAGGCTTCATTGATGTGCATCGACCCGATGCCGTGCGCATTCTGGATTTTCCGCATGCAGCAGAACATGGGACTCTGCTCCTTGAGGCGTTGCGCCAAGCAGGAGTGGCGGTGCCTGCTCAGGTTCTCGAGAGAAGCTTACATATTCTCAAACATCGTGGTCCTGGTCTCCTTCTCCGTTGGTGTGCTCGCTTGCCCGCGTCGTTGAGTGAGGATGAGGCAGTGCAGAAGCAGTTGCGCTATTTTCGCAAGCGCGAGTCGATGATGCAGTATCCAGTGTATTAGCAGCAAGGATGGCCCATTGGCTCAGGCATGGTAGAAAGTGCGAACAAAGTCGTGGTGCAAGCACGACTCAAAGGGGCAGGAATGCATTGGCAAGCACCCCATGTCAATCCCATGCTTGCTCTGCGAACGGCGGTCTGTAATGAACGCTGGGAAGAAGCGTGGCAAGACACGCTAGATGAGCAACGTGCTCACCTCAAGAGTAAACGACACCGCTTGGCGGTGGCCCGCGTGCAGGCCCACCTCTCGTCTTTTGTCGTCTTGCTCCTGCGCTTTCATCCCCCGACTCCCAAACCTCTTCCCCCTGCTCCCATCCTTGCTCACCCCGCTGCGACCTTGCCTGGCTCTTCGCGTCCTTTTGCCCATCATCCTTGGAAACGAACTCCTGCGTGTCGTCCCAAGCTCTCTGCAAAAAGATGACGGGCACCCAAACTCAATCGAACATTCACGCTATTTACTAACTTGTTTGAGTGAAGACCTCATAAATGCCCTGGAAAGTGGTTAACCTAAGCGACAAGGTCATCCTCGTTGCTTAGGTTAACCCACTCATTACCTTCTTTTGCACATGCTGTCAGCTATTGTTGTTATACCCCTCAGACACATCATGAGGACACATCCCTTCATGTGTTTCGTGCGTTCCATTCAGACTCAAAGCCAGAAGCCGCTCGACTTTGTCGGCTGTTCCAGAGTTGCTATGAGGCATGTAAATGAGAACCCGAAAGCCGGAGGAATCGACCGTCTGCAACAAGAGAAACTCAAAGGCGAGTTCTCCTGTAAACGGATGATGCATCGATTTGTGCCCTTCTATCACATTGAGCACATCGTGACGCGTCCATAATTCCCGAAACTCCGAGCTGAAATGGTTCAATTCAGCGATTTGCGTTGCCCACCAGGGATCTTCAATGAAACGACCATATTCAGCGCGAAATTGCGCCAAATACAATCGCGCAAGTTCCTCCCACTCTGCGTTTTTAAAACCAGGGGACGTGAATAATCTCCAGATCAAGTTTCGCTCTCGCTCGGACTTTGTTTCAAATCGGCCAAAAACGGCGCAAAAGGCTGCATTCCACGCAACGACATTCAAACGAGCATTAACGACACACGCAGGAGTTGTCCCAAGCTGATTGAGAAACTGTTGTAAGGTTGGGCTAATCGTCGGTGGTGAAAACGTCTCCACTGGCGGAGGTTGTCTGAGTGCAAGCAAAAATAAATGGGCGCGTTCGTTCGTGTCTAGTTGCAAGACTCTCGCCAGACTTTCTAACAATTGCACGGAGACGTGAATATCCCGCCCCTGCTCAAGCCTGCTATACCACTCGGGGGTGACTCCAGCAAGCAGAGCCACTTCTCCCCGCCGTAAGCCCGGTGTACGCCTTCGCGTCCCGCTCGGTAATCCAACCTGTTCTGGCAATAGGCGAGCGTGGCGGCTGCGCAAGAACGCGGCTAATTCGTGATGACGATCCAACTCCAATTGATGCATAGACATGCTCCACTCAGTGATGTGACAGGAAACGAGAAGTGCTAGTTCCTGAATAAACTCTTATCTTGTTAAAATCTGTCCCTTATTATACACTCGTAACGGATGAAGTGAGTGGAGTCCATCACAGAAGTGGAGACGCGAACCCCTCTTGGCCCGAAAACCTGCTCACTCTTCACTCTTACTCTCAATTGACCTTTTAACTATCAGAAAGCAAAAGACATATGTTCAAACATGAACATTTCTCAAGAAATCAAGGTGAAGCATGAAAGCAATTGTCCTCCACGAGTACGGCCCCGCGTCAAAACTCACATACGAAGACTTCGAAGACCCCAAACCTGCCGCTGGCGAGGTGCTCGTGCGCGTCTCCGCCACCAGCATCAACCCAGCTGATTGGAAGGTACGCTCTGGCGCAGTCAAGGACCTCATTCCGGTAGAGTTCCCCTACATCCCCGGCTGCGACCTCGCTGGCATCGTTCGCGAGGTAGGCGAGGGCGTCACCAGTTTCGAGCCTGGCGACCGCGTCATGGCTATGGTTCTGCATACCTACGCCGAACTCTGCACCGTCAAAGCCACCGACCTCGTCAAAATTCCCGATGGCTTGGAAATGACCACTGCAGCCACGCTTCCACTGGTCAACATCACGGGCGATCGTCTGATACGGCTTGGTGCCAAAGTCCAACCCGGTCAGACCGTCCTCATCACCGGGGCTGTAGGTTCCGTCGGTCGCTCAGCTGTCTTCGCGGCATCGGAGATCGGTGCTCGGGTCATTGCTGGCGTTCGTGGCAAGCAACTTGACGCTGCCCGGCAACTTCCCGGAGTGATCGAGGCCATCGCCATCGATGATGATGCAGAGATTGACCAACTCGGTCCACTCGACTGCGTCGCCGATACCATCGGTGGGAAGCTCGCCGACAAGTTACTTGCCAGGGTCAAGCAAGGTGGCACGTTCGGTTGCTTCTTCTCACAACCGCAAGACGCCGCGCGTCATCCTACCATCCACATCAATACCGTTTTCGCGCAAGCCGACACCGCGACTACCTTGCTGCACTACGCTGAAGCGGTACGCGACGGCAAGTTGACTATCCCAATCGACCACATCGTTCCGCTCGCCGATGCCGCCGAAGCACAGGTAGCCGCCGAAAAAGGCGGTATTGCCAAGATCGTCCTCACCGCCTGAACACAAAGATCAGTAATGCCCGCGACTGCCACGGTGATGAAAACCGTGGCGGTCGCGGGCCACGATCTCTTCAATCGCCACGGCTCCGTTCGTTCGGTGTCTCACCAGTGGACTGGGCAAGACATGATGGCAGGACGACTTTGCACAGGAGAAATTGGTAGAGATATCTGGATGGGCAAGACCCTGATCATTTAAACGTGAGCCAAGTTATGTGTCAAATTCTGGCTTCTGCTCAGCAGCTTCCTGTCTTGACTTTTATGATGCATCTCCTCCTTCGAGTGGCTTCCTCACCCTTGGTCTCCTCTGTGTCTTCTGCTTTCCAAGAGATAGGTGGATCGCCACCGCTCATCTTCGACAAACGCGCTTCCGGGTGGCTTTCCAACCAAAGCCACCCGGAAGCATTCCTGGGTCTTGCAGGAGACGCAAAACGAAGCTCATCCAAGGGAGGGTGAGGAGATCAAAACCGTTTCAAGCCGATTTCTATTCATCGCTCTGCTTGAGCGGTTTGATGATTTCATGAAGCAGACGTGGGATGACCTCTTCCTGTTGGTAGAATGCAGCGATATTCAAGACCATATGGGTTGCCCCGGCCTCAATAAAGCTTTGTGCCGTCTCACGTGCTTGACGAAAAGCTGCATCAGCCGGATTGATCACAAAGGAGGCTAAGCGTTCAAGCGTGCTGGGGTCACGCCCGATGGCTTCACAGTGCTGCGTCAGACGAGCGTTCTTCTCGCGGAAATCCTCAGCGGTTTGAGACGTAGCACACCACACATTCGCATGTGTGGCAACGACTCGAAGCATGTGGTCGCCTCCTGCGGCAATAAAGATCGGGGGAAACGGCCTTTGCTGAGGCTTCGGTTCGCTATGGGCCTGGTGTAATTGATAGTAGCGACCCTCAAAGGTCGGGATGGTCTCGGTCCAAAGTTGCCGGATGATCTGGCAGGCTTCATCGAGTCGTCTGACTCGTTCGCCGGCACTCGGAAAGGCCAAGCCATAGCCCTGATGTTCTTGTTCATGCCAGGCAGCTCCTATGCCAAAATTGAGCCTCCCTCTCGAGATATGGTCCACCGTGACGGCTTGTCTGGCCAGGATGGCAGGATGACGATACGTATTGCCCGTCACCAGATGTCCCAGACGCACCCGCTCTGTCTGTGCGGCAAGTGCTGCGAGCAAGGTCCAGCTTTCAAAACAGGGGCCATCTGTCGGCTTGCTTAAAGGCATAAAGTGGTCGAAGAGCCACATATGGTCAATCAGGGGTTCACGGTCTGCCTCTACCCAGAACTCAAGGAGTCGTTGGTAGCTGACATGCTGTTGCGGAGCTTGAATGCCGAAGTGTAACTGGTTGTTCATCGGTTCTCTCTTTCTCTTCTTCTGAGTATACAATCGTTTCCTGGGGAAAGTGGTCAATCATGACTCAGAAACAGTACCCGGTTGCGGAGGTTGTCCGCGACCGAATTGATCAGAAGCGCACTACACGCCCCTCACCAGCGTCGTACAGTGCGCTTCTGAGAGCTTCACTTGGATTCAATTCGACCCAGTCGATTGGGACTTTCCAGCAAAGCCGTGCGTGCTGCCGACCAGCTGGAATCCTCAGGGTAGAGCGCACTGCGAAGGTAAGCCCACGTGAGCCGCTGGATCAGGGCGACTCGTTCGGGGTTCTCGTCCGTCGTTTCCGTGACGTTATACCCGGAGATTCCGCCAAGCGAGTGTTCTGCCCCGAACAGAGTAAGTAGGCTCTTGCCGCCTGCACCCAAGAAGTACGGGTCAGTAAACCAGTCCGGCCCCCGAACGGACAGGGCGGACTGGTCTCGATCCCCTGCGATCACGAGGGCCGGTGTGGTCATGTCCGCGAAGCTTGGGTTCATAAATGGGAAGTGCTCGGCTGCGAACGGAGTCAGGTCAGCTCCGCCCTTGCCAGTCGTGGCAAGCAGCACACCCGCCTTGATCCGCGAGTCGGACATGTCCTCTTCCGTTCCGCCCTCGGGATCGAGGACTCGCGCGCCCAGCAACATGCTCGCCGTCTGGCCGCCGAAGGAGTGTCCGACGGCGGCAATGCGGCTTCGGTCCAGGCGCCCGCTGAGGCCGGGAACGGCAGCTTCAAGGAGATCAAGCTGGTCGAGGATGCGCTTCATGTCCTCGACTCGGAAACGCCAGATCCGTGGTGTGCGGGGATCGTCAGGAGGAAGGCTCAGCATCCTCGAGTCGAGATGGGTGGGTTGCATGACCACGAAGCCGTGAGCAGTCCAGAAGTCAACCAACGGTCCGTAGCTGTCCAACGACAAGCCAAAGCCGTGCGAGAAAACAAGAAGAGGCAATTCGCGCCCAACCGCGGGCGCAGACACTCGCACGTGCAGATCCTCACCACGGCCTAGGGCTGAGAGCACGACCGGCTTCACCGAGACGACTGGAGTGGGCGCACTCACAATCACGTCCGTCATCGCCATGTCTGTTTCGTTCATAGAAAGATCTTCCTTTAAAGTAGAATGATATGGTACAATGCGAAAGCGGAGCAGTGCTCCGATACTATTATACGGAGCATTGTTCCGTTTGTCAAGCCAGTGTTTGAGGGAAGGAATAAAGCGATGACCACCATCGACGAGGGAGCGGGGCAACCAACTCAGCATAAACCGGCCCGGCAGAAGCGAGCCGACGCGCAGCGCAACGAGCAGGCGTTGCTTGCCGCCGCCGCCGCCGTGTTCGTCACGTCCGGTGTCGAGGCGCCAGTGCGTGACATCGCGGCTGCGGCTGGCGTTGGGATGGGGACGATGTACCGCCACTTCCCGACGCGAGCGGATCTCGTTGTTGCCGTGTACCGCCATCAGGTCGAGGCCTGCGCCGAGGCTGGTCCGGTCCTGCTGGCGAATGGTGGCTCGCCACACGCTGCACTCGGTCAGTGGGTCAACCTCTTCGTTGATTTCCTGGTCACGAAGCATGGACTCGCCGCGGCCCTGCAACCCAACAGCGTCGGCTTCGACGCGCTGCATGCCTACTTCCTTGACCGCCTCGTGCCCGTTTGCGCTCAGTTGCTCGACGCAGCCGCTGAAGCTGGAGAGATCAGCGCCGATATTGATGCCTTAGAACTGATGCGTGGCATCGGCAACCTCTGCGTTGGCGCCGACAACGACCCGCACTACAATGGCCGCCGCATGGTTGAGCTACTCATCGCGGGACTCCTCCAATCGCGCTCGACCTGATACTGCTGATTCATAGAAGGAGCACCTGCAGTACCTCGATAAGGTTGGTCAACTTCGTGTAAATTTGGGAATTCCATGGGTGGAATTCCCAAATTTACACAACACGACAGTGATGAGGTAGACAACGTAGGCTGCCACAAGAAGACCACCTACCACACGAGGTATTTTCCCATACCAGGTAAGAACCAGGAGTGCCAGATGAACCACAATCATGACTGGTAAAGCAATGAAGGTGACATGGGGATCAACCGGAATGGCGTGAATGGTAGCAGCAAGTCCAAGGGTGACCAGGAGATTGTAGGCGAAGGAGCCAAGAAGACCACCCACCAGGTGTAAATCCCAGGACTTTGCGGGAGAAAATAGTATAATTCTGCGGGTCATTCCCTTTCCGGCAGCTCTCTGTTCAGACCTTTGCCATCCCAGATATTTGTACTGATTTCTCCCGCAAAGTCCTGGGATTTACATCGTCAAGCAATCTGGCGCAAAGAAGATCCTCACTGGCATGTCTCTGGCATTCCCACGGTTTTCTACACCGACCATGGCTCAGATTTCACATCCCAGCATATAGAACAGGTGGCCGCTGATATTTTCTGTATGCCTATCGATTGCCGAAACGAACGGAATTGCTCATCGTCGACGAGGCCGACCGTTTGAAAATGGCGGGACTCGAGCAACTCCGAGACCTCTATGATCGCGGGAACTTTGGCATGGTCCTCATTGGCATGCTAGGCTTGGAAAAGCGGTCGGCGCGGTATCCTCAACTGTATTCGCGCGTCGGCTTCGTACACCAGTTTCATGTGCTCTCACAAGATGAGACCAGGCGGCTCCTGCAGGAGCGCTGGAATCATTTGGGCATGCATCTCCAGATGGATGATTTTACGGATCAAGAGGCACTGGCCACCATTGTCCGCATTACCGCAGGCAACTTTCGCATTATCCACCGTCTGTAGATGCAGGTCGAGCGCATTTTGCAGATCAACGGCTTGCGTACCGTGACCAAAGAGGTGGTGGAGACCGCACGGGAGAGCCTAGTGCTTGGGCAAGCGTAAAAGGGTGGAGAGAAGTCTCAAAAACGTTCGTTTATCGAGATTGCCGGATGTATTTTCATGAAAGTTCACAGATACAAAGATACTGCGAGATATGAGGTGAAATCCGATACCTGCAGATATTTCCTTTCTCGGTCAGAAGTTCAGAGCTTCTGACCGAATGCGTCGTCCTACCACAACAAACCAGGTGAGAACTCAAGGCACGAGCACAATCTTGCCATGGGTATGACGCTGCTCCAACTCGCGATACGCCTCTCGAACATCAGCGAGGGGATAGACGCGGGCAATCGGGATTTCCAGTTCTCCCTGGTCGATACGTCGGGCGAGGTCAGCCAGTACTGCGGCACTCGCCGCCTGAGCGTTGCCCTCGGCCTTGACGCCATACGTTGTTACAGCCTCAAAGTTGATAATGGTATCGATACGTTCCGGTCGGACGCCAAGCTTGAGGGCAAGTTCGACGTAATCAGCACCGAAGGTATCGATACATGCGTCGAGGTGATCGTCCGCTGCTGCACGAAGACGCTCCTCGACGCCCTCACCATAGGCGACCGGGATGACACCGTGGTCGCTCAGCCATTGATGATGAGCTAGACTGGCCAGGCCAATCACCTTTGCACCTTCTTGTACCGCCAGTTGCACCACGATGGAGCCGACTCCACCCGCAGCACCTGAGACCGCAAGAGTGTCTCCTCTTTGAAGCGAGACAGCACGAATGGCCGCGTAGGCTGTTGTCCCCGCGACAAACAGCGAGCCAGCGACTTCCCAGGAGACGTTGCGTGGACGGTGAGTAAGATTGCTGGCCTCTACGACGACAAACTCTGCCTGGCTGGCTCTCTTGTGCGTAAAACCGATCACCTCATCGCCCACGGCAAAACCTTGCACTCCCTCGATGAGAGCGACAACAACACCTGCCAGGTCACTGCCCTGTCCAGAGGGAAATGTGGTAGGCCAGCGATTGGCAAGCAAGCCTTTACGGATGGATGCCTCACCCGGATTAATACCGACTGCCTTGACAGTGACAAGGACTTGCCCCGGACCCGGTGCAGGTTTGTGTGACTGGAAGCAATTTCTGGCGCTTTGAGAAAGCATATTGTGGCGCGATGAAGCAATTTTTGTCGCATCTGGAAGCCTGGAGCTTTCAAGAAATCAGACGAGGGGAAACCATAAATTGTCCGAAAGTTGTCAAAAAAGGATAATTTGCCTGAAAGTCCTTGTCTGTGATCATTTCTTCTCATCCTCGTCGTTCATACAGAGGTGCAAACCTGTGATGTTGATGAGGAGAACTCCTGATGCTGACTGATGAGTTAGTTGAAGTGTGGTGTCTCCAGCACCAGTTGTCGGAACAGGCAAAAACTCGTTCGAACCAGATTGCCTACAATCTCGAACAGGCGACCTATCCCCAAACCTTAAGTTATGGTATGATGGATAGTCCAGTTGGAACAGCTGCTTGGAATCTAGAAAAATTCTATCACTGGTCGGATCGACGAGAACGAACATTCGAGTCCATTTTTACGAGAGATCAATTGCTAACAGAAGTCATGATTTATCTCGTGACGAGAACCTTTAACACTGCAACCTGGATTTACGCAGGCTAGATGCACGCATCGTATCTGTCGTTCATCCCACCGGATAGGGGCAATCCACCATCCCATACGACTGGCACTGTCCGCCATGACTGGGGTTCAGGCAATTGCAGCTTTCACCAGAGACGCCCTGGCTTCCTGGTCCTCTGGCCCCTGGTGTTGGGGCTTCAACCGCTTTTATTCCTTCATGCTACTGTCCCCTCACCCTTTCGGGTGAAGGGAAGAAGTTGCCTTACTCACGCTGCCTGAGTGAGGTGGCGATTACTCGCCACAGACGATCATGGACCTCTTTGGGCGCACTACGGCGTACCATATAACTGAGAAACAACACATTCAAAACAACGAGTCATCTCCTGCCTCATTTTTCTCTCTTTGAAAATCGAGACAAGGATGGTGTAGGAAGAGGCCCCGCAAAGAACAGGTAGAGTACAGCAATCACGATATACATCACTAAACTCGCCTCACCATTGAGAAAGGCCACCGCCAATGACAGGGAATAGAGAGGGATTCCAATGAGATAGGAGCGTCCGATGGCTCGTAAGATGCGGGTGTCCATTTCCTGCTCTACTAAGCGATGGCCTCGGGTTGCATACCACCACATCAGGTTATAGAGGAGCGTCATGACCAGAAGCGTTGCACTATAGAGAATGATGGCCTGCCTTCCGTTGTCTGTTCCAATGTAGTGAGCGACCAGAGCAGTCGGGTAGGGAATGAAGGCAACGAACATGAGGGCGAGCGTGTTCCAGACGAGCAAGCCACGATCCGTTCGATGAATGTAGGTAAACATATGATGATGATTCAACCAGATGACTCCCAGGACGATAAAGCTGGTGATATAGCCAAGAAACATTGGCCACTGGTTCCACAACAGAACCCATAACTGCTCGCGTGGATTGCCATCTGGCACATGCAGATCAAGAACCAGTAATGTGATGGCAATCGCAAACACCCCATCGCTAAATGCCTCGACGCGAGCGGTATCCCGCTGATTATTGGTTGGTCCCCTCTGTGCTTGCTTCATGGCCTGTTTTTTCCTTTCTTCGGATCGTTGAGAGAACACTCTTGAGAGAATGCTTTCTCAGAACGTTTGCCTGGATACCTCACTGCTCTGCCCGGAAAAACGATATCCGCCTTATGATGAAATCGACGAGTTGGTGGGCAAATCCCTCATCGAGTGGAGCGTGTTGATTGAGCAGACGATACCACATAGGACCATACATCATATCTGCGAGAAACTCCAGGTTACTCTTGCCAGCTAACTCCCCCCGTGCGATGCCGCGCTGAAACAAGGTGATCAAGGCTTTTCGACGTGCGTTGATAAATGTTGTCCGAAACTCTTGCGCGAATGCAGCATCGAATTGTGCTTCGGCCATCAAGCTTCGTACTCCTGTCCCGGTCAAACCATTTAAGACCTGAAACGCCGTAGAAAAGAACAGGGTCAAATCCGCTCGTAATGAGCCTTCATCGGGCAGAGGCACCAGGATAGCAGCCTGCTGGGTCAAGGCTTCCAGGACGATGGCGGCCTTTGAAGTCCACCAGCGATAAATCGTGGTCTTGCCGACTCCGGCTTTTGCCGCGATCCCTTCAATCGTTAAGGCTCGATATCCCTCGCTTTCCAGGATTGCAAGTGTTGCCTGTAAAATAGCTTGATGTGCTTCTTTGTTTCTCCGCTCTTCCACCGGGATTTTTGTGCGTGAAACAGGAATGTACTGCTCCATGAGAGACTCCTTCTTCTCAACTATCATCTTGACACGAGACTTTCCATTGTCTTACAATCATAACACGATACGTACCGTTTCGTCAGAAGTATTCAGGAATATTGCTGTGACAACAAACGGTGTAGCGAGAAAGGAAAGGAAGCGGGAGATGGATATCACAGGCCAACGTGTCATTATTCTTGGAGGAACCTCTGGTATCGGACTGGCAACGGCAAGGGGTTGTCTTGAGGCTGGTGCTGAGGTGATCGTCGCCAGCCGAAGTGATGAGAAGGTTCGTCAAGCACTCGCTGTTCTTGGACAACGCGCAACCGGCGAAGCTGTCAATGCGACCTCACGGGAAGAACTGGAAGTCTTTTTCTCCCGTGTCGGAGCCTTTGATCATCTTGTGTTAACTTTGAGTGGAGGAGAGGGAGGTGGACCCTTCCGAACACTCGATCTCGCAAAATTGAGGAGTGGATTTACCGCCAAGTTCTGGCCGCAAGTCCAGGCAGCGCAAGAGAGTTTAAACACCTTGAAATCCACTGGCTCCATCACTTTTGTGACTGCGATTTCAGCACATGCCGGACTGGAGAACACGGCTGGATTAGCAGCTATCAATGGAGCATTGGAGGCAATGATCAAACCACTCGCGTCAGAATTGAGGCCGCTTCGCATCAATGCTGTCTCTCCTGGAGTGATTGATACCTCCTGGTGGGATGCGCTACCGCATGAGCAGCGAGAGCAGTTCTTTGCACAAACAGCGTCACAAACGCCCGTTGGTCGCGTGGGACGTGCTGAAGATGTTGCTCATGTCATTCTGTTTCTCCTGAGCAACAGTTTCATGACGGCTAGCATCATCGAATGTGATGGCGGACTTCGACTCCCCATCACGCGAAGCCGAAAGAAGGAATGAATATGAAGCCATTGAACGAACAGGTAATTCTTATGACAGGTGCAACGGATGGCCTGGGAAAGGCAGTCGCTACTGAACTTGCTCGTCAGGGAGTTGCTCTCCTGTTGCATGGACGCAGTGAAGAAAAAGGCCAACAAACCCTTGAAGAGATTCGCCAGCAGACAGGCAACAACAAACTGAGCTACTATCGCGCTGACTTTGCTCGACTGTCCGAGGTTCGTCAGTTGGCCGAGCAGGTACGGTCTCACCAGACTCAGCTTGATGTACTCGTCAACAATGCAGGTCTTGGTGTTGAGCAGCGTCGGCACGTGAGCCACGACGGATATGAGATGACGTTCCAAGTTGACTACTTAGCCCCGTTCTTGTTGACCCACTTGCTTGAGCCGCTTCTCGTTCAATCTGCACCCTCACGTATCGTTAACGTCAGTTCCGCTGGACAAGCCCCCATCAACTTTCATGACGTGATGTTAGAGCGACACTATGATGGAGTGCAGGCCTATTGCCAGGCAAAACTCGCCGAAATCATGATGACTTTTGATCTGGCAGCACAACTGCAAAAGCAAGGGGTGACGGTCAACTGCTTACATCCAGCCTCCTACATGCCGACAAAGATTGTCGTCGGCTTGTTTTCACCACAAAGCAGTATTCAAGATGGAGTGCGTTCTGTTGTTCGGTTGATCACCGCGCCTGAATTAGAACACGCCACAGGACGCTACTTTTTTATGGAGAAAGAGTCCAGAGCCAATGCACAAGCCTATGATGAACAGGCAAGAACGCGTCTGCGAACCCTTGCCGAGCGACTTACTGGCTTGATGGATGAAAGAACTGTCTAGCAAGGTGTACCAGATAACTGTTCAGCGTGTTGAAAAACCCAGAGCGTGGTGGAGCGTAATAGTATCAGAGGAAGAAATTTATGTAGAGGAAGAGGAACTCCATCATGATGGGAATAAAAACGCGAAATACGGTTCCGCTCATCCATATCTCGCTCGAAGACCTGGTCCCTCAAGACCATTTTTATCGCCAGTTAGATCACAAGCTGAAGCTGTCATTTGTGTATACGTTTGTCCAGGAGAATTATGCCCAAGGAGATCGTCCTTCTATTGATCCCATTGTCTTCTTTAAGCTCCAGTTGGTCATGTTTTTTGAGGGCATTCGTTCCGAGCGACAACTCATGTGCCAGGCAGCTAGCTGATCGGCTCAGCGTCCGGTGGTATCTTGGCTACAATCTGGACGAGGCTCTCCCAGATCATTCAAGCTTGACGCGCATTCGCACACGGTATGGAGTCGAAGTGTTCCGTCGCTTTTTCGAGACGGTGGTAGACCAATGCCAGCATGCGGGACTGGTGTGGGGAAAAGAGCTCTATGCAGATGCGAAGAAAGTTCAAGCCAATGCAGCCGTCTCATCGTTGAAGCCACGTTTTGCGGTCGAAGCTCATTTGAATACCCTGTTCCCTAAAGAAGAGGAGCCCAATACGCTCCGGGGCGATGGCTCTCTTGTTGACTCGTTTCCTCAGGTGGTCGCAGAGGTACCAATTATGGAAGAACAAGCTGTGAGCTTCAAGCCACAAGAAGCTCCCAATGTGTATCTCTGTCTGAATAATGCGGAACTCCACGTGTTACCTTCGGGCAGCACAGATCAATACCTCCAGTATCGAGCAAAGGCAAGTGCCTGCAATAGCTGTCCTCTCAAGGCGAAGTGTACCACGAGCAACACTGGACGCAGATTGAGTCGTCATGTCGCTGAAGAGTATCTTGAACGGGTCCGAGCCTATCACACAACTGAGCCATACAAGAAAGCCATGCGAAAACGAAGTGTGTGGGTCGAACCTTTCTTTGCGGAAGGAAAAGATTGGCATGGAATGAGACGATACCGTTTGCGTCGTCTGTGGCGGGTGAATTGTGAAGCATTCGTAAGAGCAGCTGGTCAAAATCTCAAGCGGCTGCTCAAAAACCGTGAATGGGGTCGCCATCCGTGGCCGGAAGGAGCAGAAAATGCCCTTCTTTTTGGCTTTTTTAGGTATTTCCAATGCTTTTTTTCAAGAGAGGAAAGGGCGACACCTTTCTGTTGAGCTTCTCTTTACAACAGGAGGAAAAAGCTCAACAAATGGTTTTTCAACACGCTGAACAGTTATCTGGTACGTTCTGTGAACATGGAAAGAGAATACATGGGGAAACTTTGGACTGAACCCATTTAACCGGGCAGGGAGCAGCAGGTATTATCTGGGCAGCTACCCTTCCCGCCCATGGGCCAACGGGTGGGTTTTTCCAAGATGAGAAGTCGTTACCCTGGTAAGCATGGTGAAGGAGAGAGAGAATGCCACAACCGTTTCTTGTTCTCGGTGGAACTGGACAGACAGGTCATCACATAACGCAAAAACTCATGCAACACGGACATGCAGTGCGTGTTCTTGCACGAAATGTCAGTGCTGCACAAGAGCACCTCGGCTCTCAGGTTGAGATCGTTGCAGGGGATATTACTCGTTTCTCTTAATGTGATACTATAACGTAAGTCCGACACTACTTACATACCTAAAGAGGAACACACCATGCCAGAAATAGACGGAGATCACATATTTGGTTTTGATACGCTCTCGGTTCACGCGGGGCAACGCCCCGATTCGGCAACTGGAGCGCGTGCGGTGCCTATTTATCAAACAACCTCCTACGTGTTCGATGATACCGACCATGCTGCCCATCTCTTTGCACTACAACGCTTCGGCAATATTTATACACGCATCATGAATCCAACTACCGCAGCCTTTGAAGAGCGTATTGCTGCCCTGGAAGGTGGAACAGGGGCAGTTGCAACGGCATCAGGCATGGCAGCGCAGATGGCAACGATGATGACGTTGTTACGTCCTGGTGACGAGATTGTCTCATCCAGTAGTCTCTATGGTGGAACACACACGCAGTTTGACCTTACGCTACGTACCTGGGGCATCAACACGATCTTTGTCGATAGCACGAACCCCGAGAACTATCGTAAAGCCATTACACCTCGGACTCGGGCTCTTTATGGTGAGACCATTGGCAATCCACGTGGCGATGTACTTGATATCCGTGCTGTTGCAGATATTGCACACGAAGCAGGTATTCCCTTGGTTATAGACAGCACATTTGCGACTCCGTACCTATGCCGTCCATTTGAGTACGGAGCGGATATCATCGTTCATTCAGCCACGAAGTTTATCGGAGGGCATGGCACCTCAATTGCAGGTGTTGTGGTCGAAGCTGGTAAGTTCCCGTGGGATAATGGAAACTTTCCCCATATTGTTGACCCATCTCCCGGGTACCATGGGGTAAGATTCTACGAAACTTTTGGGGATTTTTGTTTTTGTATGAAGCTGAGGTGTGAAACAGTACGTGATACCGGGGCGTCCATTAGCCCATTTAATTCCTTCTTGTTATTGCAAGGATTAGAAACCTTGTCGCTACGCATGGAGCGTCACTGTCAAAACGCGCTGCGTGTCGCACAATTCCTCAAAGAGCATCCTGCTGTGAGTTGGGTTCATTATCCAGGGCTGTCGGATGATCCTTTCTATGAGCTAACAAAACGTTATTTGCCACGCGGTGCCGGTGCAATTTTTACCTTTGGAGTTAAGGGGGGGTATGAGGCTGGCAAGAAGGTGATTAACAGTGTGCGACTGTTCTCGCACTTAGCAAATGTAGGCGATGCTCGTAGCCTAATTATTCACCCTGCTAGTACGACACACCAGCAGCTCTCCGAAGAGAACCAGCTTTCAGGCGGAGTGACGCCAGATCTCATTCGACTCTCCATAGGGATTGAGAACATTGAGGATATTCTCTGGGATTTGGATCAAGCTTTGATCGCATCAAGGAAGTAATATGCCCTTTGCTGTGTCGATACTCAGATTCAAATTGGAACTTATCTCTGAACACGTCAAAACATGTTTACACATATATACCCTATGTTTTATGGTCATTTTGTCCATTGCACTATCCCTGCCCAATGTCATAGCCTAAAGGAAGAAGGTATGAACATCGTGTTAAGAAACGTTGGCATACCTAGTATTGTGTTAGGTGCGAAGACACGGATGTCTCTCGCACCTCTTCTTTTCATCCATATCTCCGACAATTCATCCGCTGCAGCATGAATGGACTCTTCTATGTTTCTGCTCCTTGATATGGTTTGATTCTAGCAAGGACTACTTTGGCATGGCATTCTCAATTTCTCTGAAAAATCGTTCCCGTATATTGGCATCTACACTTCATCCACTTGCACAAAAAAACTTTAGCATCTTCTGGTTTGGTGCATTTCTCTCAAGTGTTGGGTTCTGGATTCAGACTGTGGGACAAGGGTGGCAAGTGCTGCAACTGACTCAATCAGCACTTCTGCTTGGACTCGTTACACTCGCGGCAACTCTACCAAATCTCGTGTTTTCACTCTTCGGCGGTGTGCTTGTTGATCGCTGGGACCGTCGATATGTCTTATTCTATACACAAGCTATCTATATGACAACTGCATTGCTGTTAGGCATCTTGACGACATTTCATATAATCACTGTTTGGGAAATTCTCATCGCGGCACTTATCAATGGTACCGTGAGTGCAGTTGGTTTACCCGCCTGGCAAACCTTTGTGACCGACCTGGTTTCGCCCAAGGAGTTGAGGCAAGGCGTAGCCTTAGATTTCATGCAATTTAATCTTTCACGTGCCGTTGGTCCTGCACTTGGCGGCATTTCTGTTGGACTCGTCGGGATTGCAGGGTCATACTACCTCAATAGCGCAAGTTATATCGCTGTATTGCTCTCATTGTTGCTCGTTCATGCTGAACACAAACGAATTAGTGCGAAGCGGCAAAGCATTTTGCAAGGGCTTGGCGAAGGTATTCAGTATGTACGTCAGCATCTAGCACTCCAACTTGCCTTGCTCCTCCAGTTTCTACTCGCATTTCTTGTGTTTCCGTTTGCGACACTGCTACCCATCTTCGCTGCTACCATCTTTCGTGTTGGTGCTCAGGGGTTGGGCTTGCTAAATGCTGTGACAGGTATGGGAGCTCTCACCGGAGCATTGCTCTTCCTGCTCATGAGTCATTCCCTGCGACGTACATTGCGTCTTATGATTCTGCTCTGCATGCTTGGAGGGGGTGCTTGTGTTGCGTTTGCCTTCGCCTATGACATACGGATAGCGCTCCCCGTTTTAGCTGTACTTGGCGTGTGTACGGTTCTGCCGCTTGTCGTGACCAACACCGCCATACAAGTGATGACACCCGAAGGGATGCGTGGACGTATTCTGAGTTTCAGAATTCTGATAACATTTGGACTGGCACCGTTTGGCAATCTGCTTGTTGGATGGGTTGCTCAAGCTATTGGTGCTCAGATGACACTGGCACTGAGTGGTGGTTTATGCTTACTCTTTACCTTGCTGATAGCCATCTTACACATACAGAAGCATATAGAATTCGCGTAAGTGAGCTAGCATTTTTTGTGTAAAAGTGTCTCTCACCGTCTTTGCTTGTCTGCCGTTAAGGGGCTAGCACACCTATTCTACTACGACTTGTGATTGGTTGATTATATGGGGGAAACCATCATTGCATGCGACAACATATCGTGATGATGTGTCGTTCGTGTATGTTTTCCCTAGAATGGTGTGACGGCCTCTTGATGGATGGATGCGGGTAGTGGATACTTTACCGGGAGGAAGGATATAGATAATTTCTCCTGTGCATTTTTGCTCATGCTCCTCAATAGTGACCCTATCACCAAGGCTATATTCGCCTGTCTGTAGTGGTCCAAAGAGCTGCGTGAGTTGCTGTCTATCCTCTGCATTATATTCGTAGTGTTCGTAGACACGCTGTCCATTTTTGATATATTCGGCAATCGCTATGCGTTCATTCGTCTCCATAGTGAGAATCCAAAGGCTTAAAAATGCCTGTGGCTGTACAACCGCTACAGGACTCCACATTAAGGCACGCAGACTTGGGCGTATACGAGCCACTTTGCAGGCCGCCTGTTCGAGAAGTTTCATTCGTACACGTCGAAGCAGAGAATCACTATCTTGTTGCCCGAGGTCCAGGAGATTAGATATCGGAACACCATTTACGGTAACACTGGCATACATTCCGGCATGTTCCCAATCAATGGGATCGAGTGTAATGGAAAGTGCTTCACACATAGTTGTGATCTGCTTCGCCTTTTGGCACGCCTCTTTTTGCTCCGTAACGATGTTGCGATGTGAGTAGGTCATAGTGTATATATCCTCTTGAAGCAGGTGGTAAGCCTACTCCCTTCTCTGCTTAAGCTTTCACAGAATTTTTTTCATACTCCATAAGTATACTGCATTTTTGTAATAATGTAAAATCTCTCTCTTTTGAGGTTTTGAGGTTTTGAGGTTTTGAGAAACGGGTGCACCCTTGTGGTCGCCCGTCTGTTCCCACCACGTCTGCTTGCGACTTTTGAAAAGTTCTGCTTTTAATGCGGTTCTTGACAGCCCATCGGAAAGTTCGTACTATGACACTCCATTGCTAAAGACATTGCACAAGTATCGTGAGCAGACCTTTACTGACAACAATGGTCATCAGGAAGTAGTCAGTACCTTTCAATGGAAAGCACAGTTGTAAATGAACAATGCTAGTGTGTAAGCAACACATTGCGAAGTTCTGATTTTTGGAGAGCAGGGGATATTGAACTGGTCTCTGCTCTTACCTTATCTAGGATTAAGCAAGAATAACGTAACCTGAGGTGGAGCTAGAGACTGCTTCAGATTAGGTAGTCACACTATCTTCATCAGGTAGTTCAATCTTTAGACATGGAATAATTTTCACACTGATCAATCACAAAATTGACGAAGCGTAGCGCTTCTGGTTGTGTTGCATCATGGTCTACGTCCTTGTCCCGCCATGCTTTACGCCATAGAAGAGCGTTCTGGGTGAGCGAGGACCATTCAGGCAATGCTTGCTCTACCCAAAGGGCTGCTTGTTTCTTGGATGCTATTTCGCCTTTTTCAAGCGTATATAAAGCTCTGCACATTGTTAAAATTGCATAGGCTTGAGATGGCCTATGCTCCAGCCTGTAAGGTATCCACTCACGCCATAGTTTCGCATGTTCTATTGCAGCATTAATATACTCTTCTTTTGAAATAGGATCGATGAGCGTTTCCGGCGGAGGACCGAAGAGTGTTATGCCTTTTTTCCGTACCGTATACCAGTTAATCAACCAATCGACGCCTGCATCTTTTGTATGAAATGATTCACCAGGACTAATAACAGCCATTTTACTCGAATGTGATTTATACGTTTTCAACGCAACTACGGAGAGATACGACACTTCAATTCGGCCATCCCACTGTATGTTTTTGTGAGCGAAGTCATCGTGCATTGTGTGTAAGTGAGCGAGTTCTTCATCATCCACGTCAGATAACGTAGCTACTAATAGGTCGATGTCACTAACTTCTTTATCGAAGTCTCCAGTGACAAGGGAGCCGTAGAGATACACACCGACAAGCTTTTTGTCGAGAACTTTCTGTATTCCTGATAGGAGTTGTTCTAGCAATGCATTAATATCTGCATATGGTGTCGCGTTTATCTTCATCATCCTGAAGTCTCCTGTGTGTATCTCAACTATCTTTCTTGCACCTTCATGCAACACTTTTATGGTGATGACCTGTGCAAGTGCAGCGAGGGCTTTCTCCATTTAACGTGCAGGTGTTAGCATGGTCTGCTCAGACGAAACAGCCGCGCTTTGTAGTTCAAAGGCTTCGGCAAGCAGTTCGTACGTTCTTGCGCGATTCTCATAGCCATACATCATTGCTGTGATCATCAGCTCATCCGCGCCTGTCTGCTCTTGTAGCTCAAGGAGTCGCTTGCGTACTGCTGTTGGCGTGCCAACTGTTTGCCGTGAGCGATAGTCGCGCACAATCGCTTGCTCGGCTGCTGTGTAGGGATATGTCTTTGCCTCTTCTGGACTTGGCAGAGGGCCTGATCGACCACTCACGAGCCGTACCCATGCTAACCCCATTGATGTAGCAAGTTCCTCAGCACGTTCGTCGGTGTCGGCACATACAACGGAGGTTGTGAGAATCACTCTTGACTGTTGCAAGCGTTCAGAGCGTTTAAATGTTGAGCGATAGAGGTGTATTGCTGGTACTGCAAGGGCTGGATTGATATGATGTGCGAACGCAAATCCGAGGCCCAGTGCGGCTGCAGCTTGTGCGCTATAATCACTCGAACCTAACAACCAGACAGGCGGGAGCACGACATCGGTTGGCACGGCCCGTACTGCCTTGAATGGATGCATGTCTGGGAAGCCCCCGTGTTCTCCTACGAACGCAAACAACTCCATCAACTGTCCAAGAAAATCATCAGAGCCATGCGTTTCTTTTGACCCACGTAAGGCTAACGCCGTTTTGGGATCGGTGCCTGGTGCTCGTCCAATGCCCAGGTCAATTCTGCCTGGATGCATCGCTTCCAACAGGCGAAGTGTCTCAGCAACCTTCAATGAGGAATGGTTTGGCAACATCATACCACCTGAACCAACGCGAATATGCTCAGTCGCTTGAGCAATATAGCCAATGAGAAGCTCAGGTGTGGAGCTTGCTGTCATACTTGAGTTGTGATGTTCAGCGACCCAATAACGTGTATAGCCAAGTCGATCAGCGAGTTGTGCCAGGCGAAGTGTATTCTGTAAGGCTTCCCTGCTGTTTGTGCCAGTATCAACAGGTGATAAATCAAGAACGGAAAGTGGAGTGTTCATGTGCTAATCCTTTAACGAGACAGCGAGTATAATATGCGAATATTCTCTTATTCTAGAGATAACAATTTCTTTGTCTAAAATAATTCAGAAACGCCGTTGTGTTTCATTTTCCTTTCGCTCTCAGCCACTAGAAAACTAAAGCACTTTCTGGCTCTCTAATGGCTGAGATTGATCTGCATGTACTATAAGTTTCCTAATATGCTATGCTTTACTACGCCTTCCGGTAGCTTTTCCATACGGATAGACCCCTCTTTAGGAGCTAAGGCGTAGTGCTGCGGATCGAAGTGGCGTGTTCTGCGTCGAAACTCAAAGGTAAATCCAGGCCAGATCGTTGTGTTATGTCCACGTGCATCAAGGTACCAACTATTGCATCCTGAAGCCCAAACAGTACCAAGCATACGCTTCTGTATTTCTACGTTGAAGGCCTCTTCGCTTTCTGAACGTATCTCGACAGTCTGTAAGGCGCGCTGCTCCATTGTATGTAAGCAGTCAAGAATATATGCGACTTGGGATTCGATCATAAAGACCATCGATGTATGACCTACGCCTGTATTTGGCCCAATCAGCAGGAACATATTGGGAAAGCCAGCAACGGTTGCTCCAAGATAGGCATGCGGGTCTGCGCTCCATGAGTTAGCAAGTGATACACCGTTACGCCCATGTATGCGCTGAGGGAGTTGTGCATCAGTTACATGAAAGCCTGTTGCGCAGATGATCGTGTCAATTTCACGTTCTCTGCCATCCTCAGTCACAATGCTGTGCGCTCGCACTTCGCGAATGTGGTCAGTGACGACCTCGATATTAGGCTGTGTAATAGCTGGATAAAAATCATCGGATATGAGAACACGCTTGCAGCCTAACGTATACTTAGGCGTAAGCTTTGCTCGTAGTATAGGGTCTGGTACTTGTTTTTCCAGGTGCTCTTGAGCGAGCTTAACGCCTTGCTTTAACATACTCTGGCGGTACACAAATCCTGCTGCCGACAACTCACGTTGCCAATAGATGAGAGAGCGTATGGCGCGCTGAGTGATGGGGAGCATGCGAAACAACGTGTGTTGCCAGGAGGCAATCGGATGATCCAAACGTGGAAGAATCCAGGGTGGCGTGCGCTGAAACAGGATGAGGTGTTCGACCTGAGGTTGAATGCGTGGCACAAACTGGATAGCTGATGCCCCTGTCCCAATCACTGCTACACGTTTGCCTGTTAAGTCGTAATCGTGCCGCCAGCGTGCAGAGTGAAACAACGTTCCTTCAAAGTCTTTGAGACCAGGGATAGAAGGAAGCGATGGCTCGCTAAGTGGTCCATTCCCAAGAATCAAGGTATCAGTTGTTAGCTTCCCCTGTGAAGTGGTGACATGCCAACGTTGATCATCTTCGTTCCAGATCGCATCCTGTAACTCGCTGTCCCACTGAACGTGGGGAAGGATGCCGAAGTGTTGCATGCAGGTGCGGAGATAGACCTGGATTTCCCACTGAGAAGAGTACTTATGGGTCCAACTCGGATTGAGCGCGAAGGAGAAGGAGTAAAGGTGTGAGGGAACATCACAAGCGCATCCCGGATACGTGTTATCACGCCATGTACCCCCACTTTCTGCTGCCTTCTCAAGCACAACAAAGTCGTCATACCCATTGCGCTTCAGTTGAATCGCCATACCCACACCTGCGAATCCTGTTCCAAGAATGACTATATGGACATGACGAGTAGGTGGGTCATCGTGGGACGACACGTTTGGAAGTATTGTGTGCTGAGTGTCATTAGAAAGCGTTTTGCTGTTACTAGTTAAAGCTTGAGACATGATTGTATGCTCCAAGTATTGACCACAATGGTCAGGTATGTCTTTACCAAAATTATATCATAACAAAACTGCGCGTTAAGCCTCTCGATTGTGCAGTTCAATAGCTTACACGTTTGTTGAGGAGTTTGTGAAAAGGTAACAGAAGATACGCTCACATCCGCTTTACATACAAAGTGTACATAAAGCAGATTGTTCGGTACTTCTTGGATAATCAGTTACATCAATATATACAAAACGTTGAATATGCCGGGGGGGAAAATATTTTTGAAGGAGAAGAAAATACCTATGTCTAAGCACTCATCGCTCTCGGTAAACCGAAAACCAAGTATTCCTCTGCGTCTTGGCCTTCTTACTATCATCATTGCAAGTTCAGCACTAGCCTTTGTGTCGCTCACTACTATCAATCATACCGTAAAAGCGGCATCAGGTCCTCAGGAAAAATCCTTACCCGGCTCATATCCTTGGGGCATTGCTTTTGATAAAAAGGGCAATGCATGGGTCGCCGAACCGGGATGTGATCCGCAACCTTTTGTTTGTGCACGTACTCAAACTGGAAGCATTGCTCAGGTGAAGCGTTCCCCGTTCAGTGTCACCACGAATTTTACAGAGCCTTCAGGAAAAGGTTTTGCTAGTCCCATCTTCGTCGTTACTGATGCTACTGGGAACATCTGGTTTACAGAACCAAATGTTAACGCCATCGGCGAATTGATACCAAACCTGAAAAATCCAGCGGCTTCTACCTGGAAGCAGTGGGTCGTTCCAACAGCGAGTGCCGCACCATTTCAGCTTGCCTTTGACGCACATGGCATTCTTTGGTTTACAGAAACTTTGGCAAGTCAGATTGGATCGTTCAATCCAGTGACGCATAGGTTCACCGAGACGGCAACTCCGACTGCTACCAGCATTCCTTACGGCATCACAGGACCTGACGCCCACGGGGCAATGTGGTTTACCGAAAACAATGCTACCGTAGCTCGCATTGGTAGCTTCCTACCTCCCACTACTGGAAAGCTGAAAAAAGCAAATATTAATGAGTATCTCACAAAAAATCCAGGCTTGCATACAACTGTACACCTGATTACTCTTGATCAGAAAGGAAACGCCTGGTGGAGCGAGGGTTTTAGTGGCAGAATTGGTAGTCTTGCTATCAACAAGGCATCTAAAGGAACCTCGCAAGGTGTTCATGAGTATCAAACGCCACTTTGTAATAACTGTGGTACGCATATCTCTGGTATCACAGTCGATAGTGCAGGCGTTATCTGGTTCGACGACTCGTTAAAAAACTGGGTTGACTCTTATAATCCTGCGACACATAAGTTCTCGATACCCTATCAACTCGCGAATGGAAGTCATCCGCACGATGGTTTACAGGCAGCTAATGATAACACAGTTTTCTTTGCTGAAGAGTTTGCGCAAAAACTTGGACGAATAACTCAAGCTAATGTTGGTAAGAGCAAGAAGTAAGTCTTTTCCAAGTTTGTGTGATAGTACATGATGTGAAAAGCAAAAACGTGTAAGCGGGACCTACTTGAGGTCCCGCTTACACGTTTTTGTTACTATAAGCTCTTTCCAATCCGTTCTTTTTGAGATCGAAGGATGGTACGTAGCGCATCTGCCTGACCATGATTCCATGCTGCGGAGCGCACTTCTGATCCTACAACAGGAATTGAGCTTTGTTCTCGGATATGAGCGGCACGTTCACGTTGCATTATCTCATGAACGAGTTGACGGTCACTCAGCCGCCAGCCACGCAGTTTTGCTTGCTCGGCAAAGCGCATTACACGTGCAAAACCAGCACGGTAGTCTCGCTCTTCTGTCTCATTGCGCATCGGTGTATCTTGCATTACAAGACCTCAAATTATAGTAATTTATAGAGAAAAATCATATATCTACCTTGTACATTATGTCAAAAAATGTAAAGCTACGTCAAGAGGTTTTTTGTTGTTGAGCATTCATGCTTTATTACGACGCAATGCCTCGTATATAGCGTTTGTGCCAAAATCTAGCGCGGCTATTGGAATACGTTCGTTGGCGGCATGGATTGCTTGCAAGAAATCGAAGCCTTCGTATAAGTCCATTGGCAAGAAGCCATAGGTCTGAATACCTAACTCTGAAAAGAAGCGGCCGTCTGTTACCGCGGGCATGAGTGTGGGTACTGTAATAGCATTGGGATCGGCTTCATGGAGAATTTCTGTTAGCGTGTCGTAAAATCCCATATTCGGTTCAGTCCGTCCCTCTCCATAGCGTATAAGCTCAAACTCGACATCATCGCCGATGAGTTCGCGTAATTCATGTAACATATCATCAGGAGTGTAACCAGGGAGGAGACGACCATCCATCTCGACAACGATTTCGCTCGGAATGACATTGATTTTGTGTCCACCATGTAAAATAGTGACGTTGACCGTGTTGTGCAAAATGGGATCAAAGAAATGCGTGTGAGAGCCAAGCTGGTCTAATATTGCGTTGGCGTGGGTAGGCTCGAGAAGCTGACGTAGGAGAAGGCCAGTCGGCGATGATGAAAGTACATTTGCCATTGTTTCTAGCATCTGATGTACTACTGGATGAATGTGTACAGGTAGGCGATGCTGATCTAGCTGCTGTAAAAGCCGACCAAGTTTTGCTGCGGCGCCCCCATGCATGGGAATGGAACCGTGTCCACCAGGACCACGCAGCGTCGCTTTTAGCCAGCAGACCTGTTTTTCGAGAACTTGAATGCAGTAAAACTTCTTCCCATCGATGTAAGAGGTAAACCCTCCAACTTCGCCTAGTGCATAACGCACATTCTTGAAGAGATCAGCATGTTGCTCTACAAGAAATTTTGCACCTGTGATACCTCCTGACTCTTCGTCGCTCAGCGCCGCAAAAATCACATCGCCAGGAAGCGATTCTCCCTCCGTTTTTGCTCGCAGCAGGGCGGCAAGCATCATCGCAACACCACCCTTCATGTCAAGCGTACCACGTCCCCAAATATAGTCATCTATTCTTTGACCACCGAAGGGCGAATGTTGCCAGTGCTGGTTGACGGTTGTAACCACATCAATATGTCCCTGTAAAAGCAGAGGAGGAGCGTCATTCCGTCCTGGCAAGCGTGTAACTAAATTTGGGCGTTTATCGTCAATCGCCAGTATGTTGGTCTCAAAGCCCGCTTCCGTCAGGATTGTCCGAATATATTCGATACACTGTGCCTCGTTGCCAGGAGGGTTGGTGGTATCAAAGCGTAGAAGTTGTTGCAGTAATTCTGCGGGACGTTGATAGAGAGGAGTATCTTTTTCAGTACGTGACATGGCTTTGTTTCCTTCTACAAGGGTGATTTACGTGCTACGCTTCCGTAGTATACAACAGAATATTTGATGCAACCGTGCTTTTTGTGCTTCTTCCTACAAACTGGCACCATAACTGCTAGTAGAAACGTATACATAGTAAGGTACCTTCTTACATTTATGCATATGACAAAGTGACCTCGTATGGCATTGTTTGCGCATTTAGCACAACGATGTCTATAATTCAGAGTAAAAAATGCTATCATTTTCTGTCCTACTCGGTGTCTCATATTACTACATTTACGGAGGAATAGAGCGTGGCAACAAAGAAACAAAGAAAGCTCACTCAAGAGCAGAAGAAACTTAGAAATGAAATGGTGAAAAGTGCTATTCGTGGGACTAATCGTCCTCGTACGGTACGTGATCTCGGGATTAGTACACTTAAGAATCTACCTGCGAACATTGGTATGGTGCAAGGCTTCATGAAGGCTGCGAACTGGAAGCAGGCGCAGGATGAAGTGTTGCAAGGGTTGAATAATACGGTTGTGATTGTTGGTCAACCGAATACAGGCAAGAGTACGCTGTTCAATAAGCTGAAAGGACAGACGCTTTCGCAGGTATCGCCGCAAGAAGGTACAACGCGTACGCTTGTCCGAACCGACTTTGGGCCGTTTACGCTTGTAGATACACCAGGAATTGATGGACCAGGAGCAATGTCTGATATTGCGAAGGCCGGATTAGATCAGGCAAGTGTGATTGTGTTTTTGATTGATGGTTCAAAGGGTATTCAGGCAAAGGACCGAGAACTGTACGCTGCGATTGCAGCCCAGAAGAAGCCAACCGTTGTTGCGGTAAACAAAGTGGATACGTTAAGGGGCGGCGAAGGCGCAGATCAAATCGCGACTGAAGTTGCTGTTGCGCTCGACGCTGTTGGGGTTATTCCAATCTCAGCTACAAAAGGCACAAATATAGCGGAGGAACTTGTTCCAGCACTCATTGAAGCAAGTCCAGAGGCTGCACTAGTCATTGGACGCGAATTACCAGCATTCCGACGTGAAGCCGCACAACGCATTATTCGTAATGCAACACTGGTAAGTCTCGCCGCAGGATTAGAGCCAATTCCGCTTATTGACATTCCTATTCTCTTAGGAACACAAATACGCCTTGTGCTTCGCCTTGCAGCCCTCTATGGTGAACCAATGAACTCTGCTGATACAGTAAGACATGCACGCGAGTTGATTGTGACAATGGCAAGCGGACTTGGATTACGTCTTCTGGCAGAGCAAGCTGCAAAAGCTGTGCCATTTGGTGGCGATTTGGTTGCGGGTCTTATCGCTGCTGGTGCCACGTGGTCTATTGGTGAGGTTGCACTTGAGTACTACGAGGGCGGTAAAAAGCTGAATGCAGGGGCTATGCGTCAACGCACTAATGAACTGTATCACCGCTTCCGTAGAGACAATACAGCGGAAGAGTTGCGCAACGAAGCGGCGGCATATGGAACTGCTCCAGCACTTTTGGATGAACCAAAGGAAAAAGTAGTAAACAATCAGTAGAAGGGACGGCATAAAAGGCGCATGATTTTTCCTTACGAACACTATGAGAAACTGACTGAGCCGCTTACCGTCTACTACCCAACGGGCGCAGAAAGCCGCGCCCGTTGGGTTCTTTCTACGGTTGAAAAGGCCGGAAACTTACTTACAGAACTCCTTGCACAACCTCTTCCAGAAGTACATATTTTGCTGGTTACAGATGCCGAATGGCACCTTGCTCCGCGTGATGACGAGGACGAGGCGGATGCATTACAACCGTATTGGACGGCTGTAACTACTCCTCCTAGTCTTGTAGTGCCGACAACACTTGATAATATTTGGGGAGAACCCACGCAGGAAAAGTTTGCATTCATGCTCTATCATGAGATCGCATTAGCGTTCCTTGAGGATGATCCTCGCCCTTGGCCTGATGATTACCCTTTATGGGCAGACGAATGGCAACTAAAATTTGCTGCGCTCTGGCTTTCTCAAAGACTTGACGCTGTGCAAGGGGTTGTCAACAAAGACCTGCATGAACAATTTGTGGAGATATTTGAACCAGAACCAGATGGCAAAACACCGGTAACAGTACGCGGTTTTGACTGGTATGAGGACACGACACAAGAAGATTATTTAGAGTACGAACTTCTGCTGGAACAATTGGCTGCTGATCTCCTTACGAACTATCAGCCGGAAATACTTCCTCGCTTCCTTGCTCTCTATCGTGTAGAGCGTGAGAGGCTTCTAAGCGATGATGTGACAATTATGTTAGCATCTGTCCTCGGTCCTGATGGAACTGAATGGTTGGAAAACCTCGTCTATTTCTGAGTGTTTAAATGCTTTGCACAAAAAGAAGCGCTGGTCTTGCAATAACAAGACCAGCGCTTCTTTTTGTGCAAAGCTGTTTTTTTATCCCTTCACTGCTGATCCCAACGCTCCACCCATAAAGTACCGTTGGAAAATGAAGAAGAGAAGCACGATAGGAATAAGGTTGAACATCGAACCAGCAAGCAACAAATTGTACAATGTGTAGTTTGCACTCTTAAAGAAAAAGAGTCCTAGTGGTAGCGTGTATTGATCTTGTGAGCCAAGAACAACTAAAGGCCATTGGAAGTCGTTCCAGGCCCCCTGGAAGCTTACAATGGCTACAGCCGTCAGGGCGGGTTTGACCAGGGGCAAAATGATCGCGTAAAACGTGCGCCAGCGTGAAGCTCCGTCGATCATGGCCGATTCTTCTAATTCTTTAGGCAAACTCTTCATGAATTGCACCATGATAAAGACCGAAAGTGGCTGTGCCATTACTGGTAAAATCAGTGCAAGAGGAGTGTTCACTATATGCAAGCTATTTGCCACAAGAAATTTAGGAATAAGTGTTACCGCCAGTGGAATCATCATCACTGATAGCGTGGTAACAAAGATGATATTTTTGCCCGGAAAGTTCAGGCGCGCGAGTGCATAGCCTGCCATTGCTGAGAATAGCACGTTGAGAATCACAACACCACCTGCATAAACAAATGTGTTAAGCACCCAACGGAGAAAGACCGGCTGGCTAAAGAAGGTACTATAGTTGCTCCATATAAAAGGATTTGGAATGAGGCTTGGTGGAAAAGCCAAAACATCGGCCTGTGTTTTAAACGATGAGATAAGGGCAAAGAGAAGAGGCCCTAGAGAAGTTATCGTGAAGAGAGCTAGAAACACGTAAAGAATTACATTTGACCAATGAAAGCGTCTTTTCTCAGTGCGTATTGCTCGTGACTTCTCGACTGCCTGTACGTTTGCTTGTGCCTGTACTTGTGCCATGATCTTTCTCCTTAATTGCTTGTACCTGGATCAATCAGGCGTCGTTGAATGAGCGTTACGATGAAGATGATGATGAAAAGTATTACCGCCATTGCGGAAGCTAGTCCAAAGTGACCGTCTTGGAAGCCTGCATTGTAAATTTCAAGCAAGGGTACTAATGTTGCATTATTAGGTCCACCGTTTGTCATAAACTTGGCTTGGTCAAAAACCTGAAAGGCTCCTATTGTACCAAGTGCTACAACAAGAAAGACTGCTGGACGCAACATGGGTAGCGTGATACCCCAAAATGCCTGAAAACGATTTGCCCCATCTACTTCAGCAGCCTCAATAATTTCTTGAGGAATATCTTGCAGAGCAGCGAGGAAGTAGATCATAAATGCAGCCCCTGTTGTCCAGATGTTGAGGAGAATAATTGACGGCAACGCGAACGTGATATTATTCAGCCAATCTTTCCCTTGAATGTGGACGAGTGAAAGTAAGAAATTGATCAGGCCATCTGGGTTATAGAGCCAGAGAAAGATTAAAGAGGTCGCCACTGAAGAAATCAAGGCTGGGAGGTAGAAGATAGTGCGGAACAATCCTTTAGCAACAGGCGCATTATGCAGGAGTACTGCTAGCAACAATGCTAGAATCGTTTGTCCAACGACGACGCCGACAACGTATTTAAGTACGTTTATCATCGATGTCCAGAAATCACTGTTAGCAATATCGGTAAGTTGGCTAAAAAGTAGTTGGTAGTACCGAAGACCAACAAATTGTGGTGTACTAAAGCCAACGTCTATTTTAAATAGACTAAGTCCAACGCCATAGAGCGATACAAAGAGCGTAAAAACGCACAATACTACGAGATAAGGAGCGAGAAAAAGATAAGCAGAAAGTGTCTCACCTTTACGTCCCTTGGGCGCGTTCCCTGTACCCTGACGTAGCCTACGTCTACCTTCTGTTGTAATTGGTGGGGCAGAGCCGACTGACTGTGATACTGGCTGCATAGCCATACATGCACTCCTTTTGCCCTGCTGAGCCTTCTAACCGATCTATGACCTAAAGGTAGATGCAGCTACTTTTTGCTGATCCGGACATAGATGAAGAAGCATAGAGGCTATAGCAACATCGCAGAGCATCTATAATATCTTCCTTGATGAGTAGCGCCCCTCACTGCTTCTGATTTTCATCATCAAAGACAATGAGGAGCAATATACTACTACAAATCTACATCTTACAAAGAGGCTTCTCTATACTTGTAGCTGACTATTCACCTTTTTAGCAGCATCGTCCAAAGCTGCTTGAGGTGTTTGCTTATTCAACATCACTGCTTGCAGAGCTGTAGCAAGAGTATTGTGAATAGCTTGATCTTGTGAACCATAATAGTCAGCGTAACCATAGGTGGCCGAATCGAACAGCACCTTGAAACCAGGGTGACTGGTGAAGTATGGTGCATTTGCTAAGCTTTTGAGTGTTGGTAATGCAAAACCGGCATTCAACTGACTTTCTTGTACTGTTGAGCTCGTCATGTACTTGATAAGTTGCCATGCTGCTTCAGGATGTTTCGTACCAGAGTATGCTGCCCATGCGTTCGTATAGATCAGATTTGCACGCTTACCATCTGGCGCTACTGGTAGAGGCGCAATGTCATACTGAACGCTCGAATATTGTTGTGCTAGGTATGGAATAAGCCAACCACCTTCAATTGCCATTGCCGCACGTTGCTTACCAAAGGCATCACCATTCCAAGGAGCGCCTACGCCAGTTGGCAATGTGCCCGTGTTATTTTTTAAGAAGCTGTCGTAGTACTGAAGAGAACTTACACCTTGCTGACTATTGAAAGCCGCCTTCGTACCATCTTTATTGAGTACTGAACCGCCATTTGCGAGTAGAAATGCACCCCAGCGCGACAAATCCGGTGACATACTAATGCCGTAAACGGAATTAGGAGAGCCAGGATTCTTCGTTAGCTTTTGTGCAGTCGTCTGCATATCGTTCCACGTCCAGTTGCTGCTTGGTGCTGATTGACCTGCTGCTTGAAACATCTGTTTGTTGTAGAAGACACCAAGCGCATTCCAGTCTTTAGGAATACCATACACCTGCCCTTTTGTGCACGTGAATGGGCTCAGCAATGAAGGATAATAGTTATCAGGAGAGACATTATCATGTCCCATGTAGGGTGAAAGGTTTTGTAGTTTGCTGCCACTAATATATTCTGATGCCATATTTGGTTGCAGATAGAACACATCTGGCACTGTATTACTCGCAACATTTGCACGCATCTTTGTCGTGTAGTCACCATTAATTGGTGAGTAAGTGACTTTAATATTGGAGTGTGCCTGCTGAAACTTGTCCAAATTCTGACGTACTAATGCATCATCAGCAGGAGAGGCTGGCGCATAAGTAAATGTTAGGTTAACTGTGCCGCTTTCAGCCGAGGCTGTATTAGTGTTTGTGTTGCTTGGGCAACTGTTGTAACTAGTACCACTAGCCAAACCTTGTGTAGAAGCACCACCGTTACTAGTGCCCGAAGTGCCACTACTACTGCTACCTCCACCACAAGCACTAAGCGCAAGTACAAAAAGAATGAGTAAAGGAGCTAAAGGGGCTGTAAGTCGTCTCATAACAAATCTCCTGGCTGTGTGCTCATCAATGAGACACAACGACGGTTTCTAGTCGTAGTCAGAGTCAGTAAAAAGAAGTTATTTCTCTGTACTACATGCAAGATAGTATGTAAAGACGCTAATGATTGCTGTGTGAGTTCGCCTCTCTCTTCTTTGAAGAGGAACTTACGCAACAGCACAAAAATTACTAAATGACGCACTACGATGTATACAACCTTCATGACTACATACATGTTGAAATACAGATCTATGTATTCCTACATATTATACGTGTGTATGTGATGAAAACCTTACACAAAAAGCCTACAAATTATGAAAAGGTTTCCATACTTGAAAGGTACTGGCTACAAATTCAATGGATTGAATGAAGCTAGTACAGAGGAGTATAATGTGCTCGTATTGTAAAAGATAGGAGCCTTACATGTCAAATAATGTTGTTAAGCTACATGATGCTGAGGTTTATACGCGCTTACAAAGCCTTTCCTCCTGGATAGTAAGCGATGGAGAACTACAGCGAGAATTCTCATTACCATCCTTTCCATCGGCCATTTTCTTTGTCGATGCTATCGCGCATCTTGCGGAACTTGCAGCACATCATCCTGATATTCACATTTTCTATAACAGAGTCATCATAAACTTAGCGACACATTCGGTGGGTGGCATTACGGAGAAAGATTTTGCGCTGGCACAGAGCATTGATGTGTTGTGGCGCTCCTTCGATGAGCAGTCCACTCCTTAGAGGAATGAGAAAGTATTTCGTATGTTTAACCGTATTGCTATTGTTGGCCTGGGGCTTATTGGTGGATCAATTGGACTTGCGCTCCATGAGGCTGAAGCGGCACACGAAATCGTTGGTTATGACATGGGTGAAGGCGTAAGCCAGCGTGCTTATGCTATTGGAGCCATAGATCAACCATGTGACTCGCTGATTGATGCTGTGCGGGAAGCAGAACTTATTGTGCTTGCTACACCAGTTGGTGCAATGCATGCGCTTCTCAAAAATATTGGACCTCTTGTCTCACCTGGTACGGTAATAACAGATGTTGCAAGTACGAAGGCTCAGGTGATTGCATGGGCTGAAGAATTTTTGCCGCCTTCTGTTTCATTCGTAGGTGGTCATCCTATGACAGGTAAAGAGGTAAGTGGTGTAGAAGTAGCCGATGCAATGCTGTTTCAGAATTGTATCTACTGTCTCACACCGACGTTATCTACATCACGCACTGCTTTAAATAAAGTTGCAGCTTTCGTAGAAGTACTGAATGCTCGCATACATTACTTAGAGCCAGAAGAACATGACAAACAAGTAGCTGGCGTAAGTCATCTTCCGTTTATTGCGTCTATTGCTATGATGACAACGGTTGCTGAAGATGATACTTGGAGTCAAGCATCTCTATTGGCTGCAAGCGGCTTTCGTGATATGTCACGGCTAGCTGGTGGAAATCCTGAAATGTACCGTGATATCTGCATGACAAACAGTGAAGCCATTGTAGCTCGGCTTGATGGCTACATTGACTCGTTACAAAAGATACGTAGTAGCATACATCATCAAGACAAAAATCTCAGTGATACATTTGTTGACGCTCAACGTCAGCGTCTTCAATGGCTTGCTTCAAAAGATTTTTCAGAACCGCAATAAAGTACTTGATAAACAGAGAGAAAGGCATTTGCGTACAGTCTATTTTCGTTTTATGTTCTTCTAATAGGTTGAGCAGCTACGACAGTTACTTCTTGGCGGTTGTGAAACAACTGGTGCGTTTGCACAACTCTATAAGCTTTGCTCATTATGTTTAATGCATCTTTAAGTGTTAAAAGAGGATTTATTGTCGGTGTTGCATGAGGTAGCTTGAACACGCTCACAACAAATCCATCATTTTTTAGACAGCGAGAAGCGTATGCGAGACCACGTGCAGCTTCACGCGCATCCATACGCATATCGTTAACTATAGCATCAAACATTTTTCTATTTCTTATAGCCTCTTCAACATAATCCTCTGCATAACCACGATAGTGTTCTAAACCTTTTCTTCTAATTAACCTCTGGTCGAGATTGGCTGGATCAACGGCCACTACTTGCATGTCCGCTTCCAAAAGCAAACGCGTCCAGCCACCTGGTGCAGCACCAAGATCAAGGACACGTTTTCCAGGTTCAAGAGAGATGTCAAAATACTCCAAGGCTTCCAGTAGCTTAAATTCTGCTCGACTGATCTGCTCGGGAGTTTGCGCAAAATGTCGTGCTCCACCAGGCCAAGGACTAAGATTCTCTTCTGCTGTAGATATGCCTACATATCCTTGATACATGGTGCAGAGAATAGAGACGATAACTTGAGGCTTTTTAATGTCCTCAACTGCTCCTGTTTCTTCGCCGAATGCTGCTGCAAGTGCCTGATTTAGATGACCACTACTATATGGTCGTTCACCAAAACTTTTGTTCGTTTGTACAAAGCGAGACTGTACCGCAAAATGAGTGCCCCGCTCTAGTTGTGAAAATGTTGGTAGGTCTGCAATCTCTGTAGCGATTTCTATTAGATCTTGCTCTGTATTTGTCAGATATACCGTCTTTTGCGCTGGGGCGAGGTGACGCACAAAAACAAGACGTTCTTTTGTTGCTCTCTGCTGCAATGCATGAATGTCTGTTACACTACAGGGTGTTATACTATCGGTTAGCTCTTCTATAATTGTTAGACGTGTATCTAGCTGTTTTAATTCTGCTACAGCGGCCTGCATAAATTCAGGATGAGCCGTAACAATGATTGAACTTTCTGTACTCACAAATCCTTCCAAAAACCTTCCACTCACATATGCTGTTATCAGCCCTTGCTATACAAGGTCGCTGCTAGGGCTACCTAGATGATACCATGCTCATATATGTTTCGCTAGAGAACGTGTGTACATTAAGTCGCGCGAAAGAGACGCCAGCACCAAAAGAGCACTGCTATAAGTGCAGCAACAAGCAGTGTGAGAAGGATTTTATGCGGAACGTCTAGATTATTGTTGCTTACTGGAACAATAGAATTGCTTGATTGTATAGTAGCTGATGGGGGAGTAACTGCCAGGTCGGGATGCTTAAGAGATTTCCATGTGGGTTGCACTCCAGCAACCTGCTGTTGTCCACTACCTGTACCACTTCCATTACCATAGGTGTCACCATTACTACCTGTTCCTGCACGATTGACCCCACCTGCTCCTTTTTTACTTCTAGCTGCATGAGCAGTAGCTGTCACTTCAACTGTTGTCTTAGTTGGTGGAGACTGTATGAGTGATGTTGTATTACTTGTTGCAATCGTTGGTGTACTTGTAATAATCCATGTTGGGCTTCCATCAGGTATACGAGCGTAGGACTGGTCCTCTCCCAGAATAGGAATTGTAACCTCGTCTACCGGTACGCCTCCAACGAGAAGTCGCCATGTTGATGTTTCGGTTGCCAAAAAACTGGAACTAAGACGCGGAAAAATGGTCAGGAAACCATAAGGAGCAATAGCTGAACCAAAGGGAAGATAAAAGGGATTAGTATTGGGACCACTATCGATGCTTGCATGAACGGAATAGAGATCAAAAGGCTGATTTTGCGCATTGTAAATTTCTAACCAGGTATCGCTCAAAGAATTGTACGTCCCTAACTCTGAGCAGTTCCATGTAGAGTGTGGAGTGAGTAGGATCTCGTTGATAAACAGTATGCCTCTTGTAGCTGTTGGCTGCATGAGTGTACCAGAAACAGCAGATGGATAAACCGATGCGCACCCATGTTTCATTGATGCTGATGCGAGGGATGGAGTAAAAGCTAGTACGAGAAGGAGAATAACACTTGCAATAGTAAGAGACCGCACATGCCCGCCCCCCTTATATATTAAATTTTATATCGTGGTGCTACTGTTAAATGACATCTTCATTTGTTAGTGCTGACAACAGGTAACGCAGACAGAACCATTGCAGCACGTAGAATGAAAAGAATACTACTGCGAGAGATATTTGAAAGGAACGGTATTCGTACGAGGAAACCGATCACTTAATACACGGCGTACTGCCTCAACACTACTTTCTCCAAGCGCGAAAGCAATGATTGTACCGATAATAATCCCACAGATGCCGCCGAGTGCAATACCCTCAAGAAACATCTTGTTACGAAAAAATGTCATCATTGTCACCTTTTCTCTTCTGCTATTGTAGATAGACTACTGTTTTTGCTTCACTCCAGAGGCGTTCGAGGCGATAATACTCGCGTTCCTTAGGGGCAAAGACATGAATGATCATGTCACCATAATCAAGAAGAAGCCATCCTGTGTCAGCGCCGCCTTCACGATAGAGCAACTGTGCTCCCTGCTTTTTTAGCTCGTCGTTAAGTGCGTCACCGATAGCTTGAATCTGACGTGCATTGTTTCCTGTGCAAATGACAAAGTAATCTGCTATCGTCGAGATGTCGCGGATGTCTAGCAAAAGAACATCCGAAGCTTTTTTGTCAGACGCAATGTCTACAGCAGCCTTTGCTAACTGTGTAGGCTCTAGCTGAATTCCCTCCACAAATACTCCCTTAATAGCACATTGTTTGCTGTGTGCAAGCGTTATTCTATAGCACTGATCGGCTTCAATTGATTGTACGCATTATAACATGACACGGCAAACTTGTTAAGGGGTTGCCAGGAAAGAGACTTTCCTTGTCCTCTTTCCTCGAACAGATTAGGTGCAGTTAACGCTACTGTGTAGCCTTCTCGATAGCGCCTAACCACTCTTCCTTAGACGTATGATGTGCCACGTCAGCCAGTTCGATCAGCTCCGAACGTAATTCGCTAAGCGTTCCCCATCCTTCTGCGTCAACGTCGTATTTGTGAATAGTTTCTTCGTTGCATTGATGAACCCATACAAAGGTATCATCAGATAAATTTGTATACTTATCAACAACACCGTTAAGAACTTCACGTACTACATCTTCTACAAAATGAGGATTGGCGTGTGCTTTGTTCACAATATATAGTTCGTCAGGACGTTTAAGCAATGCGTAGTTTTCGGAACTCATAGCACTCTCAACAAGTGCTACAAGGTCTCCTGCCTCAATATCCTGCTGTGTTCCAATGAGAAGCGTTGCACGTCCACGCTGATTGTGCGTTGCTAACGGTGTTACGCTCAACATTTTCTCGATTGCGTCAACTTGAAAACCTTCTTCTTGTAGACGCATGCGAGCAAACGAATGAACCATATCTTGCGCACAAGGGCATGCAACCATGCCTTCTACCTCAACACCAAGTAACCGACGACTCCCGTAACGTGTGGCAACCGCTTGTGCAAGGAGTCCATAAACTTCTTGTGTGCGACGACCAGAGACAGGCGTCCATTTTTGTAGTGGTAAGGCTGTATGAATATGGACTTCTGCACGCGAGACAACTTGACGCTCCACAAGTGCCTGCGCGACCGCCTCCGCAAGAAATTCAATTTTAGGCCAACTTGAGTTTGCCTTTTCTTCCAAAACTTCCTCAAGCACGTCGCTGAAGCGTGACATGTGCACACCTGCTCGCTTTGTATCGAGGTCGGCATACAAATTAAAGGTCGCCTCCGACCAGCGTTGATACGGTCCTTCGCCAAGCAACAACACCTTTTTTACTCCTACCACACCAGCGCGTCCAAGACGGACATGAATTGAAGGTGAGCCATTTTGAATATCGCGATCAAGGGCAATACGTAGATTTGGAGCAAGTATTTTTACACCATCGTGTGGTAGGGCATCAGCTAGTTCTTGAATGGTCTTACCACTTACTGGGTCGATTTCGCTCGGTGAGATTTCCGCAAGTGGCACCAGTACAAATGCTCGTTCGTGCATGCGTGGGTGAGGGATTGTCAGCGTATCTTGCTCAAGTTGCAGATTATCATAGAGCAAAATGTCGATATCTATTGGACGGGGGCCATTACGGAAGGATGGTTGTCTCCCAATAGTAACCTCTATTGTCTTTACTTCTTTTAGCAACTCTTGCGCTGAAAGCTCTGTTTTACCACAGCAAACCATGTTAAGGAAACGTGGCTGGTCGAGATAGCCGACTGGCTCTGTCTCATAGACCGATGAGATAGTATGAAGTTCTACTTTCTCACGCAGCTGCTGTAGTGCAGCCGCAAGGTTGCCACGCCTGTCGCCTAGGTTAGAGCCAAGGGCTAGGTAGACAACATGTGTTGGGCCGTTGGTACGTGGAAACAATGGTGAAACGTTAGTATCAAAACTCATAAAAAACAACCTCTCTAAAAAGATGTTCTCGTCCCACCTATTACAACAAACTAATTGCTGCAATTGTTTCCACTTCTCATCATTTCTGGAAAACCCATACATTGCTAAAGATGGCTTCTGTTCCTCCATTGCTATCTCCACCCACGAGAAAACCGATAAGACCAGAAGTGTAAGTATCATCAGCAAAAGAGGTAACGAGCAATTGCTTATTCATATAAAAGCGAAATTGGTTTCCTGACGCGACAATAAGAAATGTATTTGTTTGTCCATAGCCGTTGACAATAGCATTAGAATAGGTCCAATCAATAAGCACAAGCCAGTTAAGCGGGTTACTACCTATCGCTCTTACAAAACGATAGTATCCTTGACTACTAATCTCTAAGACGTAGAAGGCTCTGCTACTGGGTCTTAATCGGAAGACAATTCCATAGATATCGCCACGTAGTAACTGTGCTTGAGCTGTTATGACAACATCAGAAAAAACCCGTTGGTTAGAATAGCACCAGGCAACGGTATGCGTTGTTTGTGTGGATGATGCATATACATGATAGCCTTGCGGAGAAAAGAAACATTGGACGCCATCATCTATCCAACCACCGCCGCGGAGTGTCATGTCATCAGAGTACAGAACGTTGCCTGCTCCTAACGAGGTGGTAATGCCCGCTGTTGCTTGCACACGTGCTTGTGCTGCTAACGTTGCCTGAGTATTTACGGTACTTGTTACAGGTACTGTGGGGATTTGCCGAGTTGGTGATGTGTGTAGAAAATGCTGCTGTTTCAATGGTGGAACAGCAGCTGTTTGCCGTCCTATGCCGACAAAAATAAGTACTGAGAGTAAGAAGAGACTGAATAATCCCATCAGGACGGGGCGCAGGTGTGTTTTGCGCCAACGAACGTCGGCTAGAGACGGAAGAGGTGATGGGGCCTGTTTGAGTGGAAAGAGAGGAATTTTCTCATCATGCTCTTGTAACTCTTGCGTCGAGAGAATATGAGTATCACGCGATACCTTCGCTAATGTGTTTGGAAATGCATCTTTTCCATCAGCGTCTAGTATCTCGTCGTCGAAAAGCTTGCGCGCATGTTCTTGTTGCAGTGCTTTTCTATATGCTGCTGAAAGAATGCGAGCCTCTTGATAGCGCTCGTTCGGATCTTTCTCCAACGCTTTGAGAATAACATCTTCGATAGATTGTGGGATATCGGCATTCAGTTGTCTTGGTGGTGTAGGTTGCGTCTGAATATGTTTTAGGGAGATTGCTACAGGCGACTCTGCTGTGAAAGGAACTTGGCCTGTAAGCATCTGATACAAAACAATACCTAATGAGTAGATGTCACTGCGGTAGTCGTGAAAACCGTTGGATTGCTCTGGTGCCATATATTCGGGTGTGCCAATCATTGCACCTGCATGTGTAAGTGACTCAGCCTCCATCTTGGCTTTTGCTAGCCCAAAGTCTACGAGGTAAGCATGACCATCCAGGCGAAGCAGAATATTTGAAGGTTTAACATCCCGGTGAACAACACCGTGGTCGTGGGCATATTGCAGTGCTGAGGCAATCTGATTAAGGAAACTCGCGGCTTCTTCTAGCGTGAGTCGCTCCCGCCGTAAAAGGTAATCCCGTAGTGTGCCGCCCTCGATAAAGGGCATGACGAGATAATACCAGGGACGTTGTTCACCAAAGTCATAAAGGGCAAGAATATTATCATGTGAAAGTGTTCCAACCGCAAGGGCTTCGCGCTCAAACCGGCGTACAAATGGTTCGTCACTTCCATAAAGTACTTTTACTGCAACCTTGCGGCGTACCCGGCGATCATAGCCTAGATAGACTTCAGACATTCCTCCCTGCGCGACACGACGGCGCAATTCATAACGGCCAAGCGTTGAGCCTTCTATTCCCTTTACCACATCTTCCTCACTTCCCAAACACCAAAGAGAATTTTCTCTAGGGACCGATGTATCGCGTCCTGGTCTACAGTGGACGGCGACCAGGACGCGATACATCGGTCCCTACAAATTACTAATATATCTTACACTTATAATGACTGATTGCTATACAGTCCAGTAACGTTCGAGACAAATGGTTTCGATAGGTCGAATACCATGTGTGTATGTCTCCATCTCTCTATGCATTGTTGTCTGGTCACCGAAGGTAGGACCAATTTGTGATGTATACATATCGGAGGCCTCTAGGCGGTATGGAAGCATTTCAGACATTTCAACCAGTGCTGGTTCTAACGCTTCTCCCAGTTCTTGTATCCGTGCCTCACGTGCGCCTGCTTTAAGCACATAGGGAAAATCTTCATAAAGATAGACTTTCGTGTGCTGTTGTACGAGTCTATCCACGGCAGAGGAGACGAGTTGATGATCGACGTGACGACCAATACCAAGAGGAGCGTACCATGCGGCATCTGGAAGTCGTTTTGCGAGAGCGACCAAATCTTGCGCTAGCTGATGATCTATAGCAAGGTCTGCATTGTTTACGTCACCCCCTATTAGCTGCTCTTTAGTTGTGTAGTACGCAGGAGAACCACGGTAAATAGCATCAGGATAATCAAGCCAGAGATAATCGACTTGTAGGTAGTCAAGAGCGGCAGCATCCTCTTTACGGCGCTCCTCTACAGCGGCATCTATACCCTGACTAGGACTAATGCCCATGTCGCGGTGGATTTGTACTGCAAGGGGGCTAAGTTGTGTATTGGCTGATGGAAAGCCACCGAAAACGGTAATTACTAGTGGGCGCAGTCCACTACTCAACTGTACACCAAGGGTGCCACCACAGGAATAAACGACATCATCAAAATGAGGCGAAAGAAAGATGTGTCTATATTTGGTTGTAATATCGTTTAAGCTAGTAAGATGCATTATTTTTTCCTCCATAAGGACCGAGAAAAATACGTATTTCTATGTGTATAGTGTAATACTCAAAGCTGTATTAGGGCAATCGCACGCCTTCGTCTGTTTTGTTCAGCAAACCATCTTTCACAAGACCTTCTACAATTTCCTGTAACCATGAGAGGTCACTGTCACTAAAATCGGGCTTAATCTGAGTTCCTAACTCATGTAGTGGAAGACGTTGTGGAGCGGGAATAGCACGAAGTAAGCTCACAATACGCCCACGGAAATAGCGGTTGCTGCTAGTAAAGGGTTGGCTTTGATAGGTTGGCTTTTTCTCAGCTACTTTGCGCAACTGGCGCACAACCGCCCCCGATGGAAAGAGGCTGTGTTGGCTCATTTCGACGTATGCCTGGCAGGTCTCCTGTAATGGACATTGTACACAACGTGGGTTGTTGCTTGTACAAATGGTTGCTCCGAGATCCATAAGAGCCTGATTCCAATTGTAGGCATCCCCTTCAGGTAGCACATGTTCAGCATGTGCAAGCATTTGCGCATCATTAAGTTTTGGTTCAGGATGTTCCAGGCCAAAGAAGATACGATGCAAAACACGTCGAATATTCGTATCGACTGTCGCAACCTGCTTATGATAGGCAAAGCATGCGATAGCACCTGCTGTATAGCGACCAACACCTTTAAGCTTGAGCAATTCCTCGATAGTGTCGGGAATACGTCCATGATACTCCGCAATAACTTGGCGAGCAATTGATTGTAGGCGCACTGCTCGCATGTTGTATCCAAGCGGCACCCAGGCAGAGATAACATCCGCGGTGGGAGCGGCGGCAAGCATCTCCAATGTGGGAAAGGCTGTTAGAAATTGGCGATACTTAGGTAATACACGGTCAACCTGCGTTTGTTGCAGCATGATCTCTGATACAAGAACTGCATAGGCATCGCTCGTCTCACGCCAGGGCAGGTTCCGTTTCTCAGCCGCATACCACAGCAATAATGAAATATGGACGCGTTCAATATACTCAGACTGAGAAGAAAGAGATGCAGAGAAAGACGGAATGCTCATTTAGGGCTTACTCGGTTTTGATGGAACTGTTCGTGTAGTCTCTTGCTGCTTCCCATTGTTTGACGACAGTTCGGCCTCTTTTACCTCGTTGCGCTTACGCGCCATAAGTGAAAATACTGTGTCGCCGCCTTCTTGCCAGCATTTTGCGTCTGGAGCTGGCAGGTTTTCGCAGAGAATCCAGTCGTCGGCACTTCTCAGCACATGCCCCTTGACACATTTTGCATACATGACATGCTCGTTTAAGTCTACGTCTCCTGGCTTCACATGGGGCGAGGCAATCTTTGGAATAAAAAATCTACACCACGGCACGATTTATGTACCTTCCTTAATTTCGATTTGTACCACCGCTACTTGTCTTCTTGACATGCTCTGATGGTAGCTTGGCCCTAATTATAGCGCATTTCACTCGAGTTTGCTACTAGCTAAAAAGCATTTGCCAGGTTTTTTGAAAGTCGTTCAAGTTTACTACTAGAAAAAAGGAGCCCTAAAAAATATGTTTCATAGAGAGTCTCTACAAGAAAGAGGGATAACATTCTCCTTGACAGGTAAGTGTGTGCTTACGTATAATTAGGAGAATTCGTCTCTTTCTTATGCTATTTTCTGTTGAAATATAGACTGATGATAAGGAAAAAGAGGGCAGGGTTTATGACACAAGCACAATCATCTCAAGAAACACTTCCTGAGCAGTTCGGAACAGTTCTTCTCACGCTTGAGAAGATTGCTCAATCCTACTTCACACTTGGTCATCTTGAGCAGGCTCTTCAGATATTTCAGATCGGAATGCAGGTGCTGCACAATCCAGAAGTGACGCAAAGGGACCAAGCTGAGTTCTTGTCGCACTATGGAAATATGTTGGCCGCCAAAACACAATTCGCAAATGCTCCTGTTGAGGAGGCGTTATCTCTCTTAAAGCAAGCAAAACAACTTGCAATCGCGCTGAGTGACGTACAACTTCTCGCTGATGCTCTTGACAGTATTGGGTTTGCACAGTACGTGGCGGCTTCAAACAATCGAGCTGGCGATCCTCTTGTGTTCCGCGCCTCTTTTCAGGATGCGTTAGAACGACGGCGTGTTCTCCCTGATAATCGAGGAGTCAGCGAGTCTCTCTTCCATCTGGGCCTCACTGCTCAAGTACTTGATGAAATGGGGGTTGCACGTTCCTGTTACACGCAAGCGCTTCAGATTGCACGACAGCATGGTTATCTAGCGGAAGCGTCCGACGCACTTCGTCATCTTGGATTTCTTGAGCAAGAGCAAGGGAATATCTTCCAAGCACAGCAGTATTTAACGGAGTCACTACACCTGCGTGAACATATAGGGAAGCAGGTGTATCTTCCCTTTGCACACGTCGCTGTTGCTGATGTTTACCTCGTACAGGGAAACGTGGAATTGGCATTCTTCCATTCTCAAAAAGCGCTTGAGCTTTCCCTGAAAATGGATATCAAGAAAGCACTCATATTTTCATTGTCTAGTTGCGGTCGTGTTTGTCAAGCAACGCAGGATGAGGAGCAAGCTAAGGACTATTTTGAGCAGGCATATGTTGTAGCACAGGCGATTGATCTTAAGTATGTGATGCATGAACTATCTTCTACTCTGCAACATCTCTCGGCCAATCCAAGAAAGTAATAGTTCTCATTGATTTTTACAGCGACAATGCTGCATCTCATTATATCCTCTGGCTTACAACACAACGTAACCACCATGTGCCTGTTTTGAAGGCAAAAATGATGTAGAGTACCGCCCAGGCTTCGTGAATTAGGCCATAGCTTGCTGCCATTGCAAAGAAGAACATACAGGCAAGGGCAGAAAGTTGTTTCAAGCGCACATTGCGTAAGTGCCAGCGAAAACTTCCCATGCGGCTACCACGGTAGAAATAGAGAATCATGCTGGTTAGCGTGAGAAGAGCTGTAATTCCAATGATCCCTAGAATGCCGAGGACTAGGGAGAAAATAGATGTATCTGTCATGTCGTTGCCTCTCCGAGTGTTTCCATCACTTCTACAAAGGCGATCTATTCACTTAGTATACCATGAGAGCTTCCTGTAATGTATGATAAGTGGAAAGAACAATACTGTTTAGTGAGGAGGCGTGTGTGCTAGCAGAAGAACTTCATGTCGTACAGGCAGATTCTCCATCCTGGCAAGCGGTACGTCCATTTCTTTCGATAGCGCTGTTGCTTGAACGGGAAGATACCGCTGTATGGCACGGTTGGAATAAAGCGCAAATCTCAGTATTTCTCAAACAACTACCCCAGCATTGTACAATTTTAGCAGGAGTGTGGTCTGCTGATGATAACGAACAGCAGCAAGAGCATATTGCGTTGAGTTGTGTGTGTGAGGTTGGAAATGGTGAAGTGCAAACAATCCGCACCTTTGAGGCACTTCCAGGCGAGAACTTACCAGCCTATGAGGATTTAGAACCAGGGTTTGAACACGCGTTGGAGATTATGCGTGTTGTGAGGCTGACTATTGCGCCTGTTGCATGGGCGCTCTTTACAGATCAGATTACATGGAATGAGTGGATGTACACGGGAGATGAGCACGTGGTAGATAAAGGGAAATTACTGGCATCATTTATACAGCAGGGACGTTGTGTTTTGATGGGCAGTCAAACACAACAACACACTTCGTAGGAGAGAAGATGAGCACGGAACAGACAACCCCTCTAATATGGAATCCTATTTTACAACAATATTTGGTGAATGCGCCGCATCGCATGAGCCGTCGCGAAGGAACAAACGCTTGCCCTTTTTGTGCTGATATTACAAGTGGGAAAGTGGGGCCAGAAACACAAGTATGGCTGCATCCTAATGATTTCCCACCCCTACAACCACCTGTAGGTGAGGCCTATGTGGTTATTTACAACCGCGACCACAACCGTACATTTTCCCAATTGACGGTAGATGAGGTGTATGCCGTGACGCGCTTATGGCGTGATCTGTATCGAGATCTCGCATCACGCTATCCCACGGTAATGGTCTTTGAGAACAACGGTGAGGCGATTGGGCAAACGCAGTATCATCCACATGGACAGACCTTTGGCGTTTCTGTTATTCCACCAATACTAGAGCGCGAAATGGAAACCGTTGTGCAGGACGATCTTGCGGGACGAGGATGTCCCTTCTGTCGTGTCAGGAATGAACTGAGTGATGGCCTATATCAGGTTGCGGCTAACGAGCACTGGCAAGCATTTCTACCACCATATGTGCGCTATCCCTATGAGACACATCTCTATCCACGACGCCATATTGCCAATTTAGCGACCATGCAAGATGAAGAATTGCGGAATCTCGCAGCTCTCCTGTTACAGGTTGTACGTGGCTTCAATGCATTATTTGATGGTGCGATGGCTCCAATGCCATATCTGTTAGGCATACACCAGCTTGCAGATGAACGCTTTCATTTGCATGTAGAGATACTTGCTATCGGGCGTGCGCCAGGTAAACTGAAATATGCTGCCTCGTCCGAAGCGATCTGGGGTTTGTGGACAAACGACTCCTCGCCTGTACAAAAAGCACAGGAGTTGCGTGAAAGTATTGCAAAGAAAGAGGGAGAACAAGGATGACGTTTCCTCAACCAGCTTTAGATGCTGCAGATAAATTTCCTGTAGTTTTCGGCGACAATGTTCCATATGCTGGATCGTTAGGCATAGCGTGGGCACCTGGACGTGTCAATCTTATTGGTGAGCATACTGACTATAATGATGGCTTCGTGCTACCAATTGCTGTAGACCGTGTTGCCGCACTTGCTGGTCGGCGGCGGAACGATTCCATTATACGGCTTTGGTCGATGCAATTTGAAGAGTATGCGCAATTTTCAGTCGAAGAGTTGCCCCAGTCCTTTGAACATGAACTACGCAATCTGCCTAATTGGGCGAGATATGTTCTTGGAGTAGCTGCGGAACTAGTCTCTGCATCTTTGCCTCTATCAGGGTGTGATGCTGTGCTGAGCGGTGATGTACCACTTGGTGGTGGTATGAGTTCTTCAGCAGCATTAGAAGTCGCAACCGTTCAATTCTTTGCCTGGTTGTCACAGGGACGTTTTACTATTGGTGCAGAAAATTCGACCATGAAGCCTATGAAGGTAGCAGCTCTTTGTCAACGCGCTGAGCATATTGCTTCTGGTTTACGCAGTGGTATTCTCGATCAGGCAGCCTCATGTCTGGGTCAACCTAAAAAAGCTGTACTCATCGACTGCCGCTCTTTGGAATATCGATATCTCCCTTTTGACGAGTCAGACCTTTCGTTAGTAGTGCTCGATACAAGCAAACGTAGAGAACTTACTAACTCTGGCTACAATGAACGCCGCCGACAATGTGAAGAAGCTGTGGCTCTCCTTCGCGAATTGATTGTCACACAAGAGTCAGAAGGAAAAGGGCAGCAGATTACATCGCTACGTGATATCACACAAGAGCAATTTGACATATATAAGCATGACTTGCCAGAAGTTTTACGGCGTCGTGCTGGCTATGTAATTGCTGAGAATGCACGTGTACTACAAGTTGCTGATCTCTTGGAGACAGGCAATATCGAAGCGATTGGGCCAATTCTCTGGAAAGGGCATGCTGGATTGCGCGATGAGTACGAGGTGAGCTCCAAAGAACTGGATGTACTGGTAGATATTGCGCATTCTGTTCCAGGAGTGTTGGGAGGTCGCATGATGGGCGGCGGCTTCGGTGGTTGCACCATCAATCTTGTGCGCAATGAAGCTATAGAGGCGCTGCGTCAAGCTGTCAAGCAACAGTATCCAGAACGAACAGGATATCAGGCAAGCATTGAGGTGTGTCATGCAGCAGGAGGACCTGGGTATGCAAATCTCAATGGCTGAAATGATGTGTTAGAGCAGAAGGATAGCTCTTATGAAACTTTTCCTTTCTACTGATTTTGAAGGCACAAGTGGCATTGTGGCATGGGAGCAAATCATTGAGGGCAACGCAGAGTATGAGCAAGGGCGACGTTTGCTTACCAATGAAGTCAACGCGGTGATTACTGGTGCGATGGATGGCGGCGCGACAGAGTTTGTTGTGAATGACTCACACCACTATATGCGTAACCTGCATCCACAAGACCTTGTGGGACGAGCGACACTTATTACAGGCAAGCATAAACCCCTGTATATGATCTGACTTTTATACACATTTAACAACCTGCTAAAATAGGAAGATGAACACACAAGAACTGTTGGACCCGGAGTGCTGGGCCAAAAAGACCTTTGGGCCAAGCCAGCTCAAAGATATTCGCCGAACGGG
>JAABUQ010000783.1_pt1 | contig 73519 bp, 6 predicted proteins | sample 5560001 | NCBI WGS metagenome assembly JAABUQ01 (sample SAMN10711888, study PRJNA513371) | rock metagenome | isolation source: Antarctica rocks | place: Antarctica: Victoria Land, Finger Mt nord | collected 2015-12-18 | reverse complement strand
GATGGGAGCTGAGATGCGCTTGAGGCCTGCTCCATAGCATGCAGAGCACGTAGGCCTGGTCGTGCAGTGAAGCCAAGACTTTGTCATCGCGTATCTGATTGGCCGACAGTCCCCCTCCCGGCTGAATGGGATGCTGATTGCCGCCTTTACTGTACCCTATTGTGCCTATCACTGGCTGCTGGCCTTTCGCACAGCATACGGGAAGAATGTCACAAGAAACAATCATGTTCGAATAGGGGAATGAGGTGTATATAAGCTACGTCAAGACTAATACGAATACGACAGATCGCGATAGCTCCAATTGTGGACCAATCGTTAATCGCTTAACTAACGGCTGAGTACCTCTAGTACCTATAACACTACCCCTAACCTTTTCCCTCCTCCTCCTCCTCCTCTCTTCCACTTTTCTTCTACTTTGCCTCAATCTTTCTCTTCCACCCCCGCCCGAAGATGGAGCCAGACCGGGCTGCGATCCCCATCGAGGCCGTAGTCGATTCCCTTACTTCGGACTCTTCCTATACTCTTCCTCGACAAGATTATGAGAGCGTCGTAAAGAATAAGAATACTTCAGGCCAAGATCCCGCCAACGATAGCGAGCACCGCTACGACTATCCTACAGGCCTCAAGCTTGCCTCGATCCTGGTAGGCGCTACTATAATATACTACCTCCTTTTCCTCGACCTGGCCATCATTTCCACCGCAACGCCTGCTATTACTACCGAATTCGACGCCTTGATAGACATCGGCTGGTACGCGGGTGCCTATCAACTGGCAAGCGCTGCCCTTTAGTTACTGAGTAGCAAGATCTATACCTATTTCTCCCTTAAGGTATATCGACTGCCGCCCCTCCAGTCCGCTCGCTTGACTAAGCCTAACTCTTCCCCAATAAACCTTTCTCGCCTTCTTCTTCGTCTTTGAGCTGGGTTCGGCTATATACGGTACGGCACAATCGTCAGCTATGTTCATTATCGGCCGCGCTATTGCCGGCCTTGGTTCTTCCGGTTTGTTTACTGGCTGTCTTATTATTATCGCTAATTGCGTCCCAAAAGAGCGGCGGCCCTTGTTCTAAAGAATTAATATAGGTATTGGCCAGCTCGGTCTTGTATACGGCCCCGTTGTCGGAGGTACTTTTACAACCGGCGTCTTATAGAGATAGTACTTCTATATTAACCTACCTATCGGTGCTGTCGTTGCCCTCTGCCTCGTCTTCAATAAAGTGCTAGAGGCAAGTGTCAAGCCTCCCTGGCGCTACGTTCTCGGTACCGCCGTCAAGTCGCTAGACCTGGTCGGATTTGCCCTTGTTAGCCCGGCTGTAATTATGCTTTTGTTGGCCCTCGAGTATAGCGGAAACCAGTATACCTGGGACAGCTCGGTCGTTATTGGCCTGCTATACGGAGCCGCTGCTGTCTTTGCACTCTTTTTATTCTGGGAATACCGAGAAGGGGACGGCGCAATAATCCCGTTTGCTTTCCTCAGGAGCCCTATCGTCCGATTAGCATTACTGACGCAATTCTTTGCCCTCGGCGGCATTCTTATTGGCGACTTTTACCTGGCTATCTTTTTCTAGGTCGTCTATAATGATTCGCCTCTGATAAGCGGCGTATATTTGCTTCCGGTAATACTGGGCCTGGTTATATTTACCCTTGTTACCGGCGGCTTGATACAAGCTACGGGCTACTATTTACCCTGGATTCTAGCGGGTAATGCTATCGCAACCGTTAGCTACGGACTCATATTAACACTGAGCCCTACAACTACCTTCGGGCAATAGTTCGGCTACTTATGCCTCTACGGTATCGGTAGCGGTGTAGGAAATTCAGGTATAAGTTGCTTCCAATCAATTGCCGGGTCGTACTCCAAATCTGATATCTCCCTATATATTTAGGCATATATCGCCGTCCAAAGCCTTGTCCCCCTGAAATAGATCCCTACGGCCATCGCGATTATTATCTTCGCCCAGAACGTGGGCGCCGCCGTTTGGGTCGTTGTCGCCAACGCCATCTTCAACAACAGCCTGCGCAAAGAACTGTCGCAGCGAGCGGCGCTTATCGGCCCCAGCCCCGAGGTTATTATCGAGGCTGGTGCCCGCAACATCCGCGCCGCGGGCCTAACTCCCTCTCAACTGGCCGCCGTCCTGGTAGCCTATAGCAAGGCGATTGATCGGACCATATATCTCAGCATTACCGTATTCGGCAGCGTTATACTTGTTGCATAAGAAATAGGCTTTGAGAACCTCAAAGAGGTCGAGCGGCAAAAAGAGCTCAAGAACGATAGTACGTCGGAGGAGGGAACGGATACCTTATCGGATATCAAGCCTATAGAGCAGGTGCGTACGTGAGCCGGGAGGTCTGGGAGCAGAGTAAGAATAATAGCCGGGAGGTTTGCATCCATATAGCCGCTATCGGTATATAACTATGCATAGCGTTGTATAGTCTGTATCGCCAGCTCGAGGCTGCAGTATTTATAGAATTGTCAGAGGTATAGATACCAGCAATACTAGGAAATTTAATCCCTTCAACGAGTCATATTGATTATTATATTACTAGGTAGTAATTGAGACAGCTGCTTGATATAACTTCGTTGTCGTATAATTCAATTCTATTAACAGCTTTCCTTCAGTTACCTCGATCATATATCAAGTGAATCTGACACTTAGTTAGCCATCTCCCAAATTTACGACCAATCTATCTCCCCGCCACGACTCTTCCCAATTAACAGTATAGATCTACTACAGAATCGGTCTCACTATACGGCCGAAATATCACCGATATAGCGAGGCGATCAGGTCTTTAAGCTATCCTGCTTTTCGCAGTGGGGTGTATGCACACCGGAGCGCAGGTACGCGCCTACAGGTGCCCGACTATTTATGCCTATATATTACATCTGTGGTGCCAAGTGACCATTGCGCCAAAAGATCGACCTTCTAGCATAGCGTATACTAAAAATATCTATCTGTTATCTCTCTTCAATATCGCCACTTGCAAAAAGCAGATCGGGCTGGGAAATTCCAAAGTACAAAATCCCCCGGCTAATATAAATTTATATAGAGGGGAATTCTACGATTTCCTAATCTAACTTATATTATTAAAAACGTAAGCAGCTATAGCCGGGTACAAGGGAGCCATTTTAGGCTCCTACGTATTGCGCCCCTGTACTACCCCAAAATGCTCCCTCTTGCTCCCCCGCTGCTCCCCCTTGCTCCCTTATTGCTCCCTCCTGCTCCCCCTCTGCTCCCCCCTGCTCCCTCGCTACTCTCCCCTACTCCCTCGTTGCTCCCTCTAAAGCGGCCTTGCTCCTTTTCCCGACCCAGAACGGCAATTTCCAATCCTAAGTTCGGGGTGTATATAATATATATATATCTTTCTCTATCAGAGAATTTTCTATATTAAGATAAATACCGAGAAGTATAACGGAACTTTTTAGTATTCTCGTTATTATTAGAGAAGGGTTAAATTTTAGACTTTATTAATAGAATTTTTTTTAAAATTATTCTAACTTTTTTTTAAATAGGAATTTCGAGATTTTAAGCTTATTAAATAAAAATATATATCTTATTATATAAATTAGATTATTATTATATTAAAATAATATAATATTATTATTATTATAACTTTATAAAAGGTAAATTTTGGAGTTGAAAAAGTTAAATAAGAGAATTTGAAAGTTTATTATCAAAGTTAAGCTATACTTGAGAAAATTATATATTCTTAAACTCAGATTCTATAATTATTGCGTACGTAGTTAGCAATAGCTAACCCCGAAGGATATTAGTATATAGAGTCTGAGTAACTAAGGCAAGCTTAAGCAGTGTCCTACAATAGTCTGACTAAGCACGTTAAGCTATCAAGTTGAATAAGGGGGGAAGTAAAGGTATCGAGACTTTTGGAATAGTTAAATTGTTGGCCGGAGAATATATATACTAGCACATCAAAAGTCTAGGCCCAAACGCAAAAAACGCGAATAACGTATTTATACTTTATCAACTTTACTACCCCTTATTACCTTTAGTATTATAATATATATATTATTAAGTTTAATTTCTACTAATAGGACTCCTAAAAAGGAACTTATTTTATTTAAAAAAATAATTATTTATAAAATATTTTATTTAGGAAAAAAAATCGCTTTAATAATTTCTTACGAAAATCTTAAAAATTTTATTATTCGAAATATTATCAAATATTATTTTATTTAATTTTAGAATATTTCAAAGTTATAATCAGAATATTCTTTTAAGCTATTAAAATAAAATAAAAGATTTATTATATATATTATTAAGGAAAAACTTATTATCGAATATAAAAAGCTAATATTATAATATATAATAAAATATTCAAAATCTATTATATATTATTGCCTTAAAGAGTATAGCTTTATTAATTAATTTATTTAAAAAAGATTATTATTTTTAGAAATTATAATATATAAATAATTAATTTAATATAAAATACAAAAATATTAGACCTTTAAATAATAACAAAAAATAATTTAATTTAACAAATATTTTATAAAATAAGGGAAAAATAAAAAATATAAATAAATATTCCGTTTATTTTATAAATACTTTAAAAAAGAAATAATATAACTTATTTTAAAAGGCAAAAGTATATTAATAATAATTTAAAAAGGTTTTTATAATTTAAAATAATATAATTTTATTATTATAAATAAAAATAAAATTGCAAAATAAAAAAAGTATTTAATTAATAATTATTTTAAAGTTTTAGAAAAAATAATCTTTATAATATATAAATTAAGCCTTCTTTTTATATAAAATAACGCCTTTATATATATAATATATAAAATATAAATATAATTTCAAAAATATAATATTAAAATATTAAAATAATATTGGGGTTTTCCCCTATTTAGCTTAGCTTAGCTAATAGTATAAGTAGATAGGAATCTATCAGGATTCCCTTGATTATCAATTCTACTTATATTAAAAAAGATTATAAATTATCTATTTCTATATAATTCCTTAATAAATAGTAGTAATAGGCGGTTAAATAATTATCAAATTAATTATACCTTAGGTAAATACTAATTTAAACTAATACCTAAATAATTAAACTTAGTCCGTATAAAACTAGTACTTAATATAATTAACAGATTTAATAGGATTAATTAACTATTTAAATTATTAATTACTTTTTATTAATAACTTAAGTATAAGAATTTAATAAACAAGAATCGGTATAATTAATATTATTAATATAATTGCTAGCTATTTACTTAGTCAAATTTGATTATCTTAATAAGCCTAAAGTACAAAGCTCGATATTTAACTTAATTAGGAAGTTTTGCTATTTATTATTATACTTTCCTTAATCGCTTCGAGAAAGCCTTAGGAAGAACAATTGTTAAAATCTTATTATATTATTTTTCCTGATATTTTATAATTATATTTTAACTCTTATAGCTATCCAAACGATCTCTAGTATTTGCTTTCCAATTCCAAGTATTAAAAAAGAAGGAACTTAAGATTTATCTCTTATACTTAATATTTTATCTCTGCCTTATTATTAGGGTAATTACTTTATTATATAAACCGCTTTAAGAGATTTTAAGGGGCAACGGACTTTATATTAAAAAAGGCCGTTCTTAACTAATATCAGAGCAAATTGCCTTATTTAAGGACAAAAAGCAATTACCGATTATTTACCTTATTTCCTAAATTAAAGATAGTACTAATTGAAGCCCAATTACTATAGCAGTTAAGGATTTTCGCAAGGAAATAAAAAATTTCTTACTTTCTAAATATTTTCAAACTTAGCTTGTAACTTATAAGAATTAAAATTAATTAAAAAAAATAATATAATTAGCTTTTAATTCTTTATTTATTTAGCTTATTTCCTAATAAATATTAATAAATCTCCCGATTTGGACTAACGAGTAACCGTCGGAAACCTTAATTTATTCTTTTACTTTCCTAGACAAAACTTTAAATAAAGGTCCTATTTAAAAAGAATTAAAGGTAAAGAGGTTATTAGTTTTATTTTTCTTATTTTTAGGAAATCGGATTTTTCTTAATTAATCTTTTTTATTAAGTTCTTTAAATTTTTCAAAGAGCCCTCCGGAGTATATTAATAAAGAATAAATAGATCCTATTAATTTTCAAATTATTTTCTTTAAAATAAGTAAGGGGAGACCCGGGTTTAATCCCTTATCCGGGGTAGCAAAATAGCTAAATAATCTACTTCGGGGAATATTTATTAATATTAAAGAATCTTTATTTAAGAATAATTAATTAAGAAAAGGAAAATAGTCCTTTAATTAAAATTATTCTTAAAGATTAAACTTATAACTTGATATTTCGGAGTAAATATCAAGAACTATCGAAGAAATAATAACTTAAATTATAAATTAGTTTCCTTAACGTTTATTTTAAGGGCTTTAAAAACTTATAAGATAATAAAGTCTATTAAGCCCTCCAGGAGAACTTAGGCTAATAGCTGCTTATAAAAGAAGCAATAAATTTAATATTTTAAAACTTAGTTTTTTTTATTTTAATTTAGAGGAATTATATAGATTAGGAGATATTATCTTTAAAAGCAAAGAAATAATTTATTAAGAAATTTATATCTTTTGCAAAAAAGTCTAAAACTTTAAGTAAATAAAAAGAAAGGCTTCGATATAAAATAATCTCTCGATATATTTTCGAAGATCAATTTTATTTTAGTAATTAAATACCCTTTCTTAAGATAAAAAAAATACCTTAACTTAGCTAGAAAATAGGCTAAAACGAATTCTCGTACGATTATAAGAACGATTCAAGATTTCTATATTATTAGCTTTAATAAAGCTTAATAATAAGGTATATTTAATAATCGATATAGGGAATTATAGAGATCCGGCTTCTTTTATATAAAATATAGCTAAATTTATAAATTAAACAAGGATTATTAATAAATACGCCTAATATATTTAAATATAGAATTATTTAAATATTAAACTGCAAAAAATAGTAATTCCGCCTTTAATATAAATTACCTTAAGAAGTTTTATAGAAAAATTAAATATAAAAAAAGAAATATAATATCGGATAATTAATAATTAAGACTCTTATATTAAAGAAGCAAAAAAGGAACAAGACCGGGATTAAAAATAATAATAAAATAAGCTTAAAAATTAATTTTTAGGGTAACTAAATAAGTTTTAATCTTGCTAATAGCTATTTAGGTCTTTCGGTTAAAGATTTTTTTTTATTAATTTTAAAGCTTTTGAACCTTGTTTTTACAAATTTAAATTTATTAATTCGGGTTATATAATACCTTTCCTATATTATTTATAATAATAAAATATTTATATTTACCCAAATTAGCAGTTTTAGCCTTAAGGATATTTAAACCCGGTATTAGTTAGTTAATTCTAATAATAAAATAATATATTAAGCCTAGAACTAAGAAAAGAAATAAAGGTATTAAAATAGCCTTTATTAATAATTATTATAAATGTATAACTAAATTAACGCCCGAGTAATAACTATAGGAACTAATATAATAAGACCTAGGCTTATAGCGGGCAAAGATACCCTAATAAAAGGTATTAAGCTAATAATAAATATTAGGCCAATAATAAATATAATTAAGGTAATAACGGATTTAAAGGGTATAATAAATATTAAGGAACTAGTTTAAGTAGGAATTTCTTAATAGAAAATTAATCCTTGCCTTAACAAGCTTATTATAGGAAAATATAGTTTAACGGTTATTTATAAAAAGGAGCCTATTAAGATAAAATAATTTATTTTAATATTTAAGATTATTCAATTATTCTATAAGATCCTAATATAATATAATACGAGAATAATAAGAACTTTTAAGAAGTATCTAAAAATAAAGAAAACTCTATTAAATAGAAAAAAATTAATATTAATTTCTTAGCTATTTCTTATTATATATTTTCGAATAAAATCCTGAACAATAAGGTTAAATATTATTAATATAAAAAGGCTTTTATATTAAATAATAGATTATATTTGTACTTAAAGATCCGATATAAAAGGCCGGTATTACCTAAATTGAATAAGAATTACTTTAAAAGGTATATCAAGGAGGAAAATAGGCAATTAATACTTTAAGTAATTATTTCGATTGCCCTTCTAATTATAGAAAATAGAATATTATTTTGTATTTAATATTATTTTATAATCTAGGGTAATTTCAAATTAATTTAATTTAATATATTAATATATATAGATACAGGGTATTCAATAAACTTAAATAATAAAATATTTTTAAAGAAAAATATCCTTAACCTTAATATTGAAAAATACGAAGTATTAATTATTTTAAGGGGAATCGGAGCAAATTAATATATTATAAACGAGTTTGTTATTTTGCCTTTTTTTATAAAGAGCTAAGAAGCAAATAGTAAGGAAATTTTCTTTAAATTTATAAAAACTTTATATATTATTGATAATCTCAAAGCTAATATATTTATTAAAATAGATATTTTAGGCCTAGAGTAATATATAATCGATATTTTAAATCAAAAGATTATTTTCGGTTTATAAGGTATTAATATTCTAATATAAGTAATAATAAAGAATAATATCCGAATACGATATATTATAAGAGCAGATCGGAAATAAATTTTGCCCTTAAAGTTTATAACTTAAATATTAATAAGAGTAAAAGGGAAATCTAAGCTTTTAGAGAGAAATTATATATTTAATCCAGAATTCAATAGGGTTTACGCTTATTTTATAAATTTGGAAATAAGTTTTGTAATTATTAGGAATAATAAAGATTTACCTATTACCTTATTTAAAAACTTAAGATTAAAGGTTATAATAAAATATAATATAGAGGAAAGTTATCTAATTAATATAGAAAATTATTCCCTAATAATAAAAACTGAAATTGCTTAAGAAATACGCGATTATTAGCTTAGGTTCCAAGAATTAAAATCTTAATTTACGAAGCCTATAATAAATTTAACTCTAGAAACTAAACTCCTAAACAATATAATTATTTACGGAGAAAAGGAATAAATAAATATTATAAAAGTAATAACTGAATAATACCTAAAAATTTGGGAGGATATAAATAATATTATCGATATTCTAGAGCTAGAATAATTTATTATTTTATTTATTAATAATTAATAATCCTCCGAAGCAAAATTAGGTAATAAAATCTATCCTTTTAAAGCGAATATTAAAATATTTATAAATAAGAAATTTAATAAAATATATAAATAAGGTAAGATATTATAGTCTAGAGAACCTATACTATTTACTTTTCTAATCTTTATTATATAGAAAACAGTTTATATAAATAAGGAGAAAATACTATAATAGAAAGGCCGTATAATAATAAATATTCGAGGTTTGAATAAAATAACGGTAATAGATAATTACTTATTATTATTATAAAGAGATATTATCTTAACTTTATAGGGCTATCCTTTTCTAATAATCGTTGATTATAATAGGCAATTCCACCTTTTCCTTATTAAGAAGGAGGATAAATATAAATTTATAATAATTTCTTATTATAGGGCGGAGAATTACAATATAGCCCTAATAAGCTATAAAGGGTTAATATTTTATATTTAGAGATAAATAAACGAATTTTTTCGTTCTTATTGCGGCTTTACTCGATATTATATAAATAATATTATAATTTTCTCTTATTTATTCGAAGAATATTTGTAATATTTAAATATAATATTTAATTTATTCTTTAATTTAAAAATTACTTTAGAATTAAAAAAATCTTATTTAAATTATCTTTCGATAACTCTTTTAGGTTAAAAAGTAAATATTTTTAGACTTATTATTACTAAGGAGAGAATAGAAGCTATTAAGTAAATTAAATTTCTTAATATCTTCGAGACCTTAAAGATTTATATAAAGAAAACTAACTAATTTAAAAATAATATTAAATAATTTGCCTAAATCGCCGAACTACTTTAGAAGAGAAAGATTAAATTGCTTAAGAAATTATTAGCTAAAAATAGTCGTATAAAAAATATATATTTAAAGATAATATTTTTTGAACTAACTGAAATAGAGCTAGAGTTATTTAAACTTCTTTAAAAAACTCTGATTTCGGAAACTTACCTGATTTATTATAACCTAAATAGGTAATTATATTTTAATCTAAACTCTTCAAAACAATAGGAAATTATAATTATAATTTATTATATAAAAAGCGAGCCTTTAAATTATAAATATAGCTATATTAAAATCGAACTTATTATATTTCTTTCGAAGTTCTTAAATAAGGCCGAAATAAACTATTAATTTATTAAATTAAAGGTAATTAAATTAATTTAAATATTAAAAAAACTATATTATATAATTATTCAGAACCTTAGGAAGAAAGTTATTATTTATATTAATTATTCTTTTATTATTAATATTTTATATTAAATAAGATTAAATATATTCTCTATTAATTATCTAAATCTAAAATTAATCCGTACTTTGTAATATATATTACAATTCAACTTTGATATTCGGTAGAAAGAAGGGAAAAAGAACGTAATCTTAAACATATTATTAAGATTAGCTCGGAAGGGAGAATATATATAAAATAATAATATTAAAGGAGTATTTGATAATATCTTAATATATAATCTTATTATAAATTTTATCAGTTTTGCGGTGTTGTTGAGCCTAAAACAGACGGTATTTTAAGCCGCTTTATACGGCCTTAATATTAGTTAATACTGATATTAAGGTATATTATTGCCGAAAGTTTAAGATTACCTTTGCAATCTCCGTCCGTAGCCTCTACCCCCTAATCCCCCCCTCCTATACCTCTTCTACTCCAGTTAGATTAACCGCTTATATTTTACTCCGTATACAAGTTCTTAACAGAGCTTAAGGAGGGTTAAATAATAAATATAAATAATATAGTTTTCAGCAAATATATTAAATATAAAAAATATATTATATTTGTTTACTTTCTCTAGATAGAAACCTATTATATCTAGCTTTATATTCTTTAATCTAAGCCGCTACTTCAAACCAATTTTTCTATTACCTTTTATTATTGTCTGCCTCCTATATTATAGCTGTTTATTATAAATATATACGCTTAAATTATACGCGGTCTTCGATTTATCTATTTAATCGTAGAAATAAGCTTGTAATAGAAAATCGGATAAAATTAATATTTATAAATATTACCAAAAAAAATATAGATTTGATTAAGAAGTAATAGGCGCTATAAGTTTATTCCCTATCCTACGGAAAAGAAGGAGGTTAATAAACTTATTATAAAATTTAATTAATAACTTAATTAGGATTCCGATAGCTATATATAAGTTGTAGATAAATTTAATATTAAATTATTCCTGAAATAAATCTTAAAGAATTATTTGGGTATATAAACTAAAAGTAATTTAAATAGTTATTAAGGCTGCTTTAAAATAGTATTTAGCTCCGAATATAACCGCGTACTCGATAAGTATAATACGAAGGATATTAACAACGTTAATAAAACATTAAACGGATAACGGTATTAGGGATTTAGTAATTAATAAAATAATTCTTTAATTCAAAAGGTAGCTTGTTGTTTAATTTAATTTAAAAAAGATTTTATAAAAAAAGGATACAAGTAGCCCCGAAAACCTTTATTATATTTTCTTCTATTATTAAGTTTATAATAATTATATTTATAAAAATAAATATTAACGAGTCTAGATAGTTATAGGTATACTTATAGCCTTTTTCTTTAAATATAGATTTATTATTATATTCTCTATAAAAATTAAGTTTAAAAGCGATATATCCTAAACTCCCGCGCCCTATAAGGATAAAATAGTTAATAGCGATATTACTATCGTTAACAGAAATATCGATAAAGACTGTTTTATAAGTATAAGCTCAAGAAGCAATAGCGATAATAATATTAACAATAATATTTATAACGGCTCCAAGGAAGCTCGGACCTTATTATAAAGATATATTATATTTTTTATTACCCCGAACCCTATCCCTAGGATATTAAATATTATTTTTATTAAAATTACCTTATTATATACTAAAAGGGAAAATAGGTACCTTTAAATATAAATAAAAATATATATTTTTATAATTTGCTATAACTAATAGTCCTTAAATAATAAGACTTTTATTATAAAGAAGGAAAATAATTTACTCTTTTATTTAATTGATTATTTATTCTTAATAACTTTATATAATAATATTTTTATATCCCTTAAGATCAAATATAATATTAGGAGTATTTTCGATATTCAAATATTATTATAAAAGAAATATCTTATAATAAAGATAATAAAAGAGGTATTCGATAAACTTGTTTTCTATCAATTAGGGAAAATAAATACCGGTTATTTAATATTATTAATAATACCTTTGAATACCGGTACGTAATATAGCTATTTAATTAATTTTGATAAAAAAGCTAGGTTATAGCTTGCTCTTATATAATATTATTTCCGCTATAATTTAGTTAATATTGTAAATCGTAAATTCGTTCGATTTAACTTTATTTATTTATATTAATAAATTTTAGATAAAATGCTAGCGGAGGTTCGGGATTAGATTTTCGATTATTCTTTAATTTCAAAAGCGGTTTGCTTTTATATTAATAAAAATATTTAATTCGATATTTAAATAATATTCCTAGGTAAGCCTTCCGATAATTTTATATAAAATAAAACTCGATTTATAAATTTGACCGTCGACCTTAATATATTAATCGGATTTCCTTAAGGCCGGCTTTTAGCAAAGCTTGTTATAAACAAGTTATTAAACAAGCTTATTAAAAAGAGATAGATACTTATTAATAACTTATATCGCGAATATAGGATATTAAGCTATATTTAGGCGGATAATCCCAATTTATAAGAAAAGAAGGAAATTAATACTACGATATCCTATTTAAAGGCAAATATATAAAATAAAAAAAACAAAAAATATTATAGGAAATATTAGAGAAATATCGATATTGCCCTTTTCGAAGCCTAATATACCGGCTTATTTACAATAATAGCTAATAATAATCCCCGCCTTATAAAAATACCTTATTATAATATAAAGGAATAAGCTCTTTTTGCTCGGTTAACTTATATACCTGTATTTTATTTCTCAGATTTTGAAAAATATAAGATTAATATATATACTATCGAAATACAAGTAGCGTTAAGCCTTCGATAAAAAACCCGATATTAATTAAATATAAGATATAATATCTTTTCCGCTTCCAATATTATAATAAAATCGTATATTCTATTTAAGAATTTTTTACTTAAATCTAAATACGACTTTCCTCTGATATATAAGCTAAAGTAATATATCTTCTACTTCGGTAATAAACGATTATTTATTAATAAGCGTACCTTCGAGTATACCCGAATAAGCAAGATAATAGATAAAGTCAAAAAATATTTAATTATATTTGCCTTAAGCCAAGGAGTATTGTATTTATATCTTATATATAAAACTGCCGGTATATTCTATATTAATATCGCGGTTTTCAAAAATTATACTACGAAGGTATATAAGATTTTTCTATATTTATAAAAGAAAGAGGAAGAAATTTAGAAATATATTTAAGGAATAAATAAAATAATAATATAATAATAATACCTTTAATAATCAAGAACCTATAAAGTAAATTTTATAATTTATTATAATTGCTATAGGACCTTTCTCCTCTTATTATCTAGGATTCGGTCTCTATTTAATAATCTAGGGTATAAAGAGCCTTTCTATATATATTATTATTGCCTCGAAGATTATAACTTATCTTAATAACTGCTTATCTTATATTTAATATAATAAATAACCTTATTTCGATAATAAAAGTAATATTAATTCGAATAGAATACAATAATAAATAAAACTATAAAATATAATCAATATTTAACGATAAAAGAAGAAATAAATAGAAGCTAATAAATATTATTAATATTTATATAATATATAAGTTTTTAATATCTTCTAGGCCAAATCTCGGGAGGTATTCGAAGCTATTTCAAAAAGATAGTAATATATAGGTTATTAAATATAGACTTACTTAATACCGAAGCTTATAAAAATAAAAAGATAGAAGCCCTTAGCGATCTTAGAGAATATATATTCGAAATAAGGCAGGAAAATCTTAATCTTGTAATAAAATAAATATAGAGAAAAATATATTAAAATCATATTATAAGAATAACCGGTATATTAATAATGTCCTCTATTCTTATAAAAGTATTATATATTAATAAGTTGGGATATTAGTATTCGGAGACGTCCTTAAAGACGGCGGCTTTAATTATTAATTATATAAACAATATTATTAGAGTTTCTAAATTATATTAAGAAATTATAAATAAATTATATTAATAATATTAATTAACAATAGCAGCAAAGAATATATTTTGGTTAGCCTATAATAATTAATATAAATTTTAACCCCTTTATTAATAATAATTTATAAGGGTTATTATCTACAATTCTTATAATTTTATATTTATTATTATATTAAGATTCGCTAATCTTAAAGTTAACAATTATTGATCGATATTGCCCCTGTTCTATTAACCCTTATTCTAAAGCTTATTAATAACGCGAATATTATCGAGCTTATTCTTTACCCTTATTATTATCTGCTATAGCCCGCCTTTAAGGTAAAGAATCTTATAATAGTTTTTGTAATCTGCCTTTCTAAATACAAAATATATAATAACCGTAATTTTATAATTTATTTAATAGCGATCGATTATAATTATTTAAGGAAAGAAACAAATATTATATAACTTCAAAAATAATATAAAGATTAAAGAAGGAAAGGGGTATAATTTTCGATAAAATTTATAATAAAATTTGAAAAATCAAAAGGCCAAAAGGCTATTTGTTAATATTAGCTATTTATCTTTAATTTATATATTGAACTTAAGCGTTTAAATAACCGTTAAAAAATAAGATATATTATACTTTGCTTAAAGCTTGATTAATAATATAATATTCGCAAAGCTTAAGGCATTATTAGAATTTAAAGATTTAACTAATAATATATAATATCCAAAGCTATAACTACTCTAAATATCTGTTATTATAAGTTATTATAAATCTTTAATATATTAATAATATAGCTACTTATTCCGTTTATTTAGTCTATATAAAAATATATTAGTCGGTATTATAATAGGAGCTAGGCTAGATTATATACTCTCTTTATAGATCTTGTATTTAATAAGTTAATTCGACGGTTATTAAAGATTATATTTAAGGAAGTTCAAAACCCAACGAAGCTTGCAGTATAACTTTATAATAAATATAATAATTTTTAATATTAATTAAGTTATTTTGATTCTATATTGCAAAATTATTTAAACTTATTTTAAAATCGAAAGTTTATATAGTTAAATTAGGGCTATTTATAATAAATTCTTAAAGGATCTATAACCAAGATAATAAAATATTATTTAAGTCCTAGACGATAGGCTACTACCTAACTTTTTTAAGCGTATTAGAAGTTATTATAATTTAATAAGCTATTTTATTAATTAGGACTTAGACTCCGGTCGTCCTTATCTTTTATAATTATCTAGCAACTACTAATTATCTTATATAGCTATTATATTATATACGTTTTCGGGCGATATACCCTCGTCTTTTAAAGGCTAACGGAGTATTTAAATATTTTGAAAATATTCTTACAAAATATAAACGATTAAAAATAATATTAAATTATATTAACGGCCAGAGTTATTAATATACCCTTTGAAGGCAATATTTAAGCTATATATATAAAATTTAATATTTATAGGTTTAACTATTCAAATAATCCTTTATTTAATATTATATATTATTAATTTAAGCTCTATATTTGCTATAAATTATATTATACCTGATTCTAAATTCGGAATATCGAGCTTTTTATAAATTTTTCCTTTTATAATTTCTTATACTAGCTCCTTATATTAATTTTTAAATAAACTAATATACGAATATTCTTTATAATAATCTTAAAGTTTATTCTATTTGTTATTCTCCTTCCCTTATCCTTAACAAATCGCGTACTTTGTTTTTATTTATAATAATTAAATATAATTATAATACTCAAGTTTACCTATAGTCTATACTTAGGCTTAACGTAGCCCTTTTATAATTACTTATTATACTTAGCCCCTTACGTTTATTTATTATACTTAGCCCTTTATTATATATTGCGAATTCTAATTATAAAATACCGTCTTTTTGCTAATTGAATTAGCGCCTTAATTTCGTATTATAGCTTTTAATTACAATATATATAAATATATAAAAAGATATAAGAATTTAATAGCAATAATTAGCTTATTTAAGTACCCTAATTATCCTAGTATTCCTCTTTTCCGCCTATAATTCCTTATTATAACGACTTTATTTTAAGTTTAAAATAATTTTTCCTAGACTTTGATATATAACGGCCCTAAGATCCTCGAATTGATAAAAGATAAGAAACCTAAAAAAGTAAGATAGCTTTAAGACAAGGTAGAGCTCCTTTTTATTCTATATAAAAACAACCCTTTTATATAGTAAGTAGCTCTTATAAAACTCTTTAATAAAGAAGTAATACCCGACCGGTATAAATCGACGGACTTGCTAAATTCGAAATATAAAGCGTTTTTAAAAGCTTCCTAGGATATTAAAAGATTAAAAAAATATATAAAATTAATATTTTTCTTTATATATTATTTAATTATTAATAGACTTTCTCGCAAATCGAAGACAATAAACTTATATCTTCTTATTATAAAGTTTTAGCTATATAAGATACTTTATAGACAATAAACGAAACTAATATATAGAATTCTATAGTTATAGAATAAAATATAATAAAGGAGAATTTTATAATAAATTATTAATATAAGTTTAGCTTAGAAATAGCTTGTTTATTTGCGATTATATTTATATTTAGGCAATTTTTAAACTTTATTCCGAATATATAATAAATTTTAAAATATAATAGAAATAGGGCGGCTAGAAGGATTAAGCGTTAATAATAGAATATCTTTAATAATTTCCCAAAATAAAATATATTTATTTATAAATATAATATTTTATTAAGAATTTAAAATAAATTATACCTTCTGAATTATATTTAATATTTGCGCGTATTAACTAAGTATATAAATTAAATAACTTAAGTTAAAAGGCTCCTGTTTCCCCTGCTTTCTATTTTTATTAATTTTATTAAATTTATCAAATATTATATTTAACCTGATAGAATATCTATTATAAACTTAGAAAAATAAGTTAATATTTTTTAAATATATATTCGATATAAATTATTAATTAATTAGCTAAAAGACTATCCAGAAGTATATAACTTACTCGAGATAATCGGATTAAGATTTTCTAAGAAACTTCTATTAAAGAGAGGAGATAAATAGGCAATAAATATAAAGCTTTAACAAATATATTACCTAATTTATAATTATATTGAATTATATTAATATAACTAATCAAAAAGAGTATATTGCTTTTAATAACTTCTACGAATATATAAAAGAATTATAGCTTACTTTTAACCAATCCGAAGCAAGCTAGGTTCGATTTAAGAACGAACTTTATAAAGAGTATTATAAATATAATATTTATTAACAAGGCTTATATTATAAGTGCAAATATTATAAGGAGATAGTAAAGAATTTCGAATATATTTAAAATTCTTATCAATAGCTTGACGAGATTATTTCGAAGATTTATAGCTAAATTAATAACGAGAATTATTAAGCGTTAGCTAATTATAATATAATTAACTTTATTTTTGAAACCGAAGCTAAAATATATAAGATTTAAATCTTAGAAAAGGATTTAAAGGAATAGTATCGGTAGTTTGCTATCAGGAAGGAAGAACTTCAAAACCACTTATATAATACTAAATTATAACTGAATAAAAAATTCAAAGCAAAAGATATATATTTATATAAACTCGAATTATATCTTTATCGCGAATAAATATACTATAAGGTTAATAAAGAATAAGATTTCAATTAAAGTTTTGAATTAAGTCGAAGCAGGAAAAGGAACCGGGGTTATAATCGGAGTAAATAATTTGCCCTTCTGGAGAATAAAAGTTTTATAAAAAAAGATAATAATTTATACCAAAAAGGCAATCAGATAGTTATAAAACAAAAAGAATATTAATAATAATAAAAGTAAAGTCGTCAAATATAAAACTATATTACAATATTTTTATTAATATATTCCTATATTAATATTATAAAACCTTTAATTAGTAATAATAATATTTTGCAAAGTTGAATTTATTGTATTATTAATATTTCCCGAATTATTTATTATATAATAATTAATCTATTTAAATAATATAAAATTATTTTTTAATTTTAAAAATAACCCTTTAGAGCTATCTCGGAATAATACTAATCCTATTGCTTTAAGCCTTAACAATTATAAATATCTTTTTATTGTATAGCCTTAAGACCTTATTTTATCTTATAATATTTATAGGATTCTAAATATTAATCGTAATATTTAATATTATAAAACCGGTCTAATATTTAATAAAGAAAAGGAAAAAATCGCGTCGGTCGCCTTCGCCTTTATAATTGAATATTATTTAATCAGCGGCCCTTATAATTGCTATTAAAGGGGATAAGGGTAATATATAAATATATATAAATAAAAGGATACCGGGAGATAATATTAATAACTTTTAACAAATTTAAAAGATCGTATTATATATAAAGCCCCAGGTATTAATTATACTTATAAAATAAAATATTTTAGGGAATTAAGGTTTTTAAAAGATAATATCGCCAAAAACCCGAATAATATATCCGAGGTTTTAATTAATATTATAATAAAGATTAGCAATTATTAGTTGAATTATAATACAGTCCAACCTATTAATAGCAATAATTTTATTATTGGTAATAATACTCGGTTAATAATTAAGATATTATAAAAGAATATTTTATAACCGAAAGAACTCGGTAACGGTTATATATAAATATTACTTATTAACTGTTTTATTATAAGGTCTAGCAATTTAGGGAGGTATAATAGGAAGACCGCTAGGAGGTACGGTTGAAGGGTTACAAGAAGGACTAATAGGAAAGCTATTTAAAAAACTATCGGGAAGGGAAGGATTATTTAAATAAGAAAGACTTAATATTAAGGGGCTTAAGGAAAGGGACCTCGTTAATAGAAGAATCTAACTTATTACAATTTGTTTATATAAGAATTTAATTAAGTAGTTAATATTAAATATAAGGGTAAAAGAATTCGTAATTTATATAAAATATAATAATTTAAATACTTACTAAACTATTATAAAGCAAGTATTCTTATATAATTAAAATCTTATTAATAAATACTTTTTTTTCTTCCTGGTCTACCTTTTCCCAAAGATCTATATAAATAAATAAATAATAAATATACCTCGAAGAAACAATAAATAGGATAAAACGGATTATAAATAAGATATACTTTAGAAGATATAATTTACTTAAATCCGGGTATATAACTTTATTATATAATAATTCTCTAAATATAAAATTGTATTATTAAAAGTTAATATAACTTTGTTTTGTCTGCTACCGTATTAATATATTTAAAGTATAATACTTTAAATCGCAAATCGCCGATATAATTATAATCGTTTTCCTAAATCTGATATAATAATTATTATTATCGCTTATATAATACCTTCGATTTATTATTAAGTAAATTAATATATCGGATTGGGCTACTTAAGGTCGAAATAAAAAAGGCAAAGAAAAACAGATTAAGTTTACCCAAATAAAATATTTAACTTTCTCTACAAAATATATTTTTTAATACCTATTTTAGCGCCCGCTTAGTATCCCTTTAATACTTTGTTAATACCTTATTAACGCTAAGATAAACCCCTATAATAAAGCTAATAATAATATAATACTAACCTCTTTCTATATCCTTATTTAAATAATTATAAAATACTAATAAAAAATAATAAGGAATTCGAATAATATAAAATCAGACTAATAATCGGGCTTAGGATCTATTAGTTTATATAATATTATATTATTTAGTTAAAAGCCTATAAGGCTTATTAAATAGGGATATTCCTTTAAATAAAGTAGAATTTCCCGACGAATTTAAGTTAAAAAGATCTATTATTTGTTTTTATAATTATAGAAATAACCGTAGCCTTTTGCTTAATTTCGATTCGTTCGGATAAGTTATTCCCTATCTCTTCCTTAATAAGCTTTATATTATATTAAGGTCCTTATATTATATATATCGTAAACCGGAATTAAGATTATAATATTTGTTCCCGAATAGCGAATCGAAACGTTACTACCGAACAAACTATATAATATTATAAAGAGAACTATTAATATTCTATTATTTGTCTTTAAACCTTAAAGAAATATTAATTATATTATTAAGATTTCATATAATAAAAGAGACCTTTTTGTAATATAAATAATAATAAAAATAAATATCTTGCCCTATTAATATTTTTAAGGATTCTATTTGAATATTAAGTTCAAATAAAATTATAAAGAAATAAACTAAAGCCTTCGAAATATCTCGAGAATAATTGTAATAACGAATAAACCCTTTGCAAATATATTAGCCTATATAAAAGATTTTCAATTCGAATTCGAAATAAAATACTACTATTAAAAGGGCAAAAATAATCCGATCGAAATAGTTTATATATTAAAGTTATAAGTAAATATTCCTTTAAAAGTTATTTATTTATTCGATATTATTAAGGCTTATCTCTTTATTTAAGAGTCGAATATTAAGTTGAAAATAATTAATATAATTTTGATTATCCAAACGGTTTACTAAATTACTCTATTTATATTTATTATTTAAAGAAAATAAAAAGGACCGGTAGAAGTATAGGATAAATCCGTTATTAAATATATATTAAAAATTAAAGGTTTTAAGGGATTTCAACTCGTCTTTGGTATCGGTCCTTAAAGATAGAACTATATTTAATATTATAAGTAACGTTTATAGCTTTTGATATTCTTATATAATAAAATTTATAAAGTTATTATACTTTAGAGCTCCGTTTTAAAATAAACTTAATAACTTAATCTATATAGATTTAAAAAGGTTATATTTTATTAATAAGATTATAACTTAAATCGAAATTTATTTACCTTAAGATAATAAATATTATTTGGCTTTTAACCTCCGATTAGCAATTAATTAAGATAATCTTAAAGTCTATTTATACCTTTTAAAGGAATAGTTTATCCTTAATATTCTCCGGTCGTATATACTTATAATCTTTATATATATTAATAAGCTCTAAAGACGGTTTCGAGAATATTTGTTATATTATATATATTATTTCTATTATTATAACTATTATAATTGGAAAATAAGAATATAAATATATCCGATATTATCGTTATAATAATAGCGATTTTAGATCCTAATATACCCGGTTAATAATCGAATATTCGCCGTTTTTTATTTAAAAGTTCTTTAAGTTATTTCTCTAGAATAGTAATATTATAATAATTGTTGCTAAATTAATAGCAGAAATAAATTTGCAACCGAATTTATATATCTCGATATTTAATCAAATATATACCGAAAATATCCTAAACAAAGAAATCAAAGGTATTAATATAAATAAATATATTTTAATCTTTTAAAAAAAGGCTAATAATTATTAGACTCCTTAGAGCTTATTAATAAAAAATAATATTAATTTTTAAAATTAACTTTTATTAAAGCTTATATTAAATACTTTCTCGAAAAGGTTTTGAATCCGAAGCTCCGAGCCTAAGTTCTCTTAAAGCAGATTAAGATATTCCAAAGATATAATTTTATAAGCCCTATTATTATCGATATAAAGAAGTCTCGTTCTAATAATATTAAGCTTGACTTTAATTCTTAATTTCCTATTATTTAAATATAAAATATATTATAAAATCTCAAAGAAATATTCCTATTTAATAACTCTAAACTTAAAGTATATAATATATATATTATAAATAATATATCGATAAATCAGAATATACTTTAATTTCCTTCGAAGGTAAAAAAAATATATAATATAATTTATAATATTTTTGAATAGATATATTAGCTTATTAATATTATTTATATAAAATTAAATAATAATCTTAAAGCCAAGGTTAATATTAAGGAAAAGGCGTTTTATTTGATCTTCGATAGCTTTATAAAAGGTATTAGCTAAATCCTGCAAGCCGAGTATCTTTTGGAAAGCTTTATAATAATAATTTTTATATAAAATTTAAAAAATATTAATAAAAGCAAATTTTAAATTGTATAAATAGTATCAATCGTTATAAAGTCTCTAGCTTATTATATATTCTAAGTAAATATATATTTAATAATAAGATCGAGGCTATAAAGGATCCAAAATCTTTATATAATATAAAAAAAGCCCTTGCTTTATTAATAAAAAAGGATAAATATTAATAAAAATTATAATTAACTAAATTATCGAACCGGGTATTTTAAATAAAGTCGAATAATAATATAATTATTTATATAATATAATATATTGTATATTCAACAAATACCAAAAAATAGTTAATAGAAAAAAGTATCTATTATTTTATTTATATAATTTGAAATTTATCTATTTCTTTAAATAAAACTTCTTTAAATCGTCAGTAGCAAGCTAATTTAGAAATATAATCGCTAGCGATATATATTAATATAATAGAAGAAAATATATTTTCTTAGTTTTCTTGGTCCTCTTATTAAAATATAAACTTTAAATCCTTAAAATCAAAAATATTATATATTATAACGGTAGCTTTTTTGTTAATAATAATAATAATTCGAAGTTTTAAATTAATTAATAATTATAAAGGACTTTTAAATCTTATTTAAATAATAAAAAGGTTTCCGATTTCGTAAAGTCCTCCAAAGTTATTTACGAAAATATAAATAATATCGCTAAATAATAAGACAAAACGGGTATAGAATACTCGGGTAATACTTTATATCCTAAATATTTATTATATAATAAAAAATATATAATTTTTATAGCAAACTATAATTCCAAGCTAATAAGGGTATATAGCAAATAGGTTACTGTCGGCGAATAATAATAGGAAATCAGAGCTAAAGATTATTAAATTTAAATAGAGATTAATATTTTATATTTAATTATACTCCAAATTGTTATTAGGAAATATTTGATATAAGGCAATATTCTTCGACTTCTTACCGATAAAAAATACTATTAATAAATATTGAATATTAGAATATATTATTTCTTAAATAATATATTTAATTTAATTCTTATAATAAAGGTAAAAATCTTAGTTATTAGCAAACTAGAATTATTCGATATAGTTACAAATATTTATATTTGCTTAATAATTTAAATAAGCTAGTAATTTTTGTTGTTTTTAAAGGGTTTTCTAAGTTATTTAAGTCAAGTCCAAGACCTTTAAGGATTAAAATAGATCCCTAACGCTTAAGAAGGGTAAAGGGGGTAAAAAGAAGTCAAAATATTTAAATTAATAAAAGCTTTAAAGGCTTTATTTTGACGATTATTTTGAAATATTTATTTTTTTAAAAGATAATAAATCTCGGTATATAGTAAAGCAAAAGAGTTTTTATAAATTAGCTAAAATTAATTTATAAGATTTATCTTTTTATAATAAAGATTATATATAAGCTCTCGATAACGAAGACCTTCTATATTTCCTTAATAAGAAGAATATTATATATTTAAAAGGGATTTTTGAAGTTAAAGGTTATATTCGTTTAAATCTTAAAAACTATATTTTTATTTTAATATTTAAAGAATAATTACAAGATAAACTTAAGGTATTAAGAATTACAAAACTATAATTATTATAGCCTGAAAAAATACTATTAATATTTCAATTCTCGCCGGCTACTCGATTAGAATATTTATATAGAAAATACCGGATTATAGCGGCAAAGCAAATTCTACTAGCAAAAGATTAATAATAGACGGTTAATTTATACTTTGTTAATCTATAAATATTCTAATTTTAAATAAAATAAAATAAAATTATTTATATAAGTTTCCTTAAATAGATTTAAAAAGATATTCGAGAAAATTATATTAATTCGAAGAACTTTTATAATAGGGATATTTATTACTAGCTTCGAGCTTATAAAAATAAGCAAGATTTATATAACGAATATCGATAGCTTACGTATTTCTCCGAAAGCAAATATAAAGATTTAAAATATTTAATAAATAAAAACGAATTATAGGGTTTCAAAAATACTTTAAATACCTTATTATTATTTATAAGCCTATAATTTATACTATAAATCGGAAACTTCTATCGGATTCTAAATTTAAAATACCCTAAGGTATATAGTTCTTTATAGAAATCGAAAAGAGTTATTAAATTATAATATAAGAACTTTGTAATTATATTATTTATATTTATAATTATTAGGATAAAATATTAAGTTATAATAATTATTTTAAATCTTTATTTAATTATTATATTATTAAGAATTTTTAATTATTTAATCCGAATTTTCCTAACAATAAAGCTTTTATTATAAATATATTTAATTAAAAAGTAATCTTTTTATATATTAAGAATAATTATATTTATTAAGCTATTTTCCAGAAAATCGCGAATATAAATTATATAATACCGTCTCTTTATATATTTTTCGAGGATACGAAATAGTTAAAATTATATATTAAAATTATATAAAGTCTTTATAATAATATTAAAGCTTTTATTTAATAAAGTTTTTATAATAATTTTAAATAAAATAATATATATAACCGAGCTTTCCCTATTCAGAATAAATTATTGATTTTTTATAAATATTATAATAATAAATATTAAGTAATCGAATCAGGATATTGCTAACTTTGACTCTTTGCCTAATATTATTTCCTTAAACTATCCGCGATATTACCCCGGAAAAATATTAGAAAATCTAAGCTTTAATTAATAGCGAAGAATAATAAATATTAAAAAAGGCTAAGCTAATTAATATAGGAATTAGGGTTTCGATCCGATAAAATTAAAGGATATTATAAATAGGATTCTAATATTATAATAACTTAGGCCTTTATTTAATAAATATATTCTAAAATATTTAATTCAAAACGCTTATCGATAGCTAATAAGATCTATAAAATACTTAGGCGAATTAACGGAAATAACTATTCTTCCCGGGAGGAAGTTTATAAATATTATCGAAATACTATATTAATTTCGTTATAGTAAACCTTATATATAAGTATATAAATTTACGAAACCTTCTTTCTTTCTTAAAGATATTTATTCTATTTTATTAAATATATTTTATTTCTTTATATATTATAATATATTCTATATATTTTTTGGAAGTATATTTAATTTATTAATTCAGATAATATTTAATTTAACAGATTAAATAATATCTTTAATAACGGCTTAAATAGTAAAGCCTATAGAGACTAGGAATAAATCGGACGATTTTTTCGACTTCGAAAATATATATAATATTAATTAAAATATTGAAATAATAATAATTTCTGGAATTAATATACCTTTAAATACTTAAAGACTTCAAATACTAAGCTATAGCCTGGCTTAGCCTTAATATATAAATAATATAGTAATAAATCTAATAATTTTATATTTAAGACTACTAAAGAACTACAAACTTGGAATAAACGCTATAATAATTTTTATTATCTTTGTTAATAAAGGCGATTACCGTTTTATAAGAAGTAATAATAAATTAAAAAGAGTATTATATTAATTAGCAGATAAATTATATTATTATTATTAGAATATTAATATTCGAAGTTTAAAATATATTGATATTAATATAATAGCAAGTATTCTTGCAAGGGAAGATAGTAATAAAATACTTTTTATTAATATATATAAGGAAGTAAGGTTTGATATATTTTTAGGAGTAACGCTTAAAGAGCAAATCTATTAAGTTTAATAATTATAAAATTATTAGGAAATAGACGCTTAATTATAAAAAGGTTAATATATTCGGTAAATATAGCCTTTAAAGGTAAAAGACTCAAAAAATATTTCTATATATTAAATAAAAAGCCAAGAATTTATAATAATTTTATAAATTACTTAATTGATAAAATACTTTCAAGTAGCTTTTAATATAGTTTATATATAATACCTTAAATAGCGAAAGCTAGAATAACGTAATTTACAAAGAGAAAAACAAATATAATAAAGAAAGCTTATTAATTAGGCCGTTTATACAACGCAAATATTGCCCTAATTATTTATAAAAATAATATTTATTATATATATCGCTTAACTGATTATATATTATAGCCTCTAATAATAAAAGAGATTATATATATAAAGAAAAATATTGGTTTTTATTTTACTAATTTATTCCTAATATAAGAGTTATCCGCTATTATATTAATTATAGCCTGAAGATTATAAAGGTATTAAGAAGTTTACAATAATTAAAAAGGCTAATAAGAGGATTGCTCTGACCCCGCTTAACCTAACTAATTTATTTATTATAATTAATAATTTATATATAACTAAAGCTGCTATTAAAAGTAGCTCGATTAGACTAATTAATTTATATAAACTGAAATAAATAGCTCTTTTTATACTATTATCGTTAGAGACCGAGTTGTATAACAAATAGTATTAATATAATTAATTTTCGCGATTCTCGTTTGTTATTTGATATTCTTATTATAAAACTTTTAATTATTATTATTAATTAATATAATATAAGCAATAATATCAAGATTTTTAAAGCTTAATTGGTTTTAGAGTTATATTATAATAATAATAATTAATAAAAAAGTATAAAATAATAATATATAATTGTAATTAGGCTAATTAATAAGGTCTTTTTAATTAAATATACCGAGGCCTTTATCGACTAGAGAAAGATTATATATATAGAAATATTCCGCTTTATCTATTAAGGCTTTGATATTTATTATACCTTTAATAATATCCCCGTTTATAACCTTTATTAATATATCGGCGGCGGTAATATTGATTTCCTCTTTTTATTATAAGTTAGCTTTAACTAATTATAGGATATTTTAAATAGAATACGAATTTATATATTTATATACTGTAATTAATTAATTAGCCGGAGATTCTATTCGAACCTTATCTTTTAAAGGAAATTCGCTATTTGGCTATATCGATTATAGTTTAATTATATTAAAGCGAATATTCGATATTTATAATTAGCGAATATAATACGAATTCCTTAATTAATATAAATTTATCGTAAGTAAATTTCAAAAAATAGAAAAAAAAATTGATAAATAGTTCAAGTAGACCGTTAAATAATCGGAGGAGATAAAAAGGAGTATAGAAAAACAATTCGAGTAAGTAAATAGGTAGTTCGAATAAACTATTAAATAATCGGAGGAAATAAAAAGGAATATAGAAAAACAATTCGAATAAATAAATAGGTAGTTCAAAGAAATAGATAAGCAAATCGGTAGGCGGTTAGAAGAATTAAATAATAAAATAAAATAATAATTCGAATATATATAAAATATTTCGCGTAATATTTTATATATTAAAAGATAGAAAGCGATCTCCCCCGTAAGATCGTTTGATCTTTAAGGTCGAGTTTATATATTAAATTATTTCCCTTATATTATAAAATATTTCTAAAGATTTAAAGAGTTATTATAGAATAAGCTATTTATAAGTCAAATTAAACAAATATTAACTATATATAATAAATTATTTGATTTATTTTGCCCGTTTTTATAAGCTTTAAAGTTATAATAAATAAGGTAAAGATATAAATAACTTAGAAAGAAGAAATAATATAGAAAGTCTTAATAAAGATTCAAGCAGGTTATTTGGAATACTAATATTATTAGAAATAGCAATTCGATCCTACCTTAAGACTATATATCGAGTATTAACGGTATATCTAGACTTATTATATAACGGGATCCAAAATTTTATAAAAAGAATTTAAAAATATAATTAAATTTAATAGATAATATTAGGCAAATAAGGGCAAGGCGGCCAGATATTTAGCAAAAATAAAAAGAGGAATATTAAAAAGTCAGATAGAGAAAAAACCGAAATAACGAATTTTACTAAACCGCTATTATCTTAACCAAAGAAAATATTAAAGTCTTAAAAATATATAATTATATTGAGGGAATCGCTATTTATAAGTTATTCTATTTATAATCTTTACTACCTTCCTTATATTATTACCTTAATCGAAAAATATATTTTCTTTACTAACCTAATAGCCTATATATTAGACGTACGGTATCCTATTAGAATATTATAAAAGATTTCTTTATATTATAATTTATTAATAAATATTTAATTTAGTTTTCGTCGAATATATTATCTTTTAGGTCGAGAACTTTCTATATATAAAAGAAGAAGTCGTTTTAAGTAACCCTTTTTAGCTCAAAGGGATTGGATTTTCTACCTAATACGAATTAATAAATTTAGGTATTTAATATAATATATAGGAATTAAGTTTTATCAAAATATATTTAATAATAATTAATATCGGATTAAATTCTAAGTATCCCTAATTTCTTTTCGTCTATTCGGGCAATTAAATTAAAAAAGGCCTAGTCGTATACCGAATAAAATATAAAGGTTTTTAATACTAATATTACCGGGTATTTATCTATTATCTTTATAACGCTATTAATCGTTAGTATAGTAACCTTTCTACCTAAAAGATTTAGCTAATTAGTATTTATTATAAGCCTATTAATTATAAATATCCAATACTACGAATATATATATTTCGCCTTAATTTATTAACTTTTGCAAATATTTTATAATATAATCGAAGATTGAATTATTAGGTAATTTATTATATTATAATAATTATTGCGATATAATTATAATAATAGCAAAACTATTACGATCCCTTAGCTCCTTAGGAATATTATATAATCCGTCTTTTACTAACAGGTTGCCTTTGCCTTTAAAGATATAGTAATATAACCTTAAAATATTATTCGGTAATAAAAGCTTATATATTTGAAACTTATTATTTCAGAGCAGCAAGATTATTCGATTATTATACTTTATTATTAAGCCTAGCCTTATAAATATAAAACTTTCGACTTTTAGAAAAAAATAATATTAAATTTAAATCAATTAATATAATAATTATAAATAAATATTATATATTATTATAGACGGTATATATTTCTTTATTAATACTAATATATTCAAAAGGCTAGATAAAGCAGATAAGCTAAAAAGAGGGACGACTTTAAAATAAAATAATAACTATATAAAGAGTAACAAGTACTAATAGCTATATTATGTTAAAGGGAATCCTATTTTAGAATTAATTAACTTGATAAAATAATTATATATTCTATTATAACTTTCGTCTATAAGCTTTAAAGTATTTATCTATCTTAATTATATTTACTTAATATAGGAATTATAATTACGTCTATTTTAAACTTCTCGGTTATAACCTAATACCTTTTTAATCTCCCTCTTTTGACGGTAAACAAAAAGCTTAAAAATACCTAAATACTCCTGGTATTTTTTGCCTTATTTGCCTTATTTTATAGTTTTAAGATATTACCGATAAATATCTACAGAGTTCAAGTTTATTTTAATATATAACTCGGTTATATAAATAAATAAATAGAAATAAATTTCAAGGACTTTATTATCGGAAAAACTGCTATACGCTAGGTATTTATATTATATAATATATAAAATATTTGATATTCTTATATTAAATATAAATATTAAATAGACTATCCGTTATATATCGTATTCAAAATCTAGTTTTTAATTATTAATCTATATTATTAAGCTTCCTTAATCTCTCCTTATATTAATAATTATTTACTTTTTATATTATCCGCTTTTCTATTTGAGATATTTTCGAAGCTATATATTTAAATAAAATTATTTAGAAATCTAAATTAAAGATACTAGAAAATAAATAAAAGGATATAATTTAAAAAAGTCTAATTATATAAATTATAATTAACGTTTATAAAATATATATATTATAATATATTCGTAATCTAGATCAAGCGCGGGTATACGATAATATTTTATACTATTATAGGACTATATTTATATTAAGTTTTCAATTAATATTAAAGGACTTTTTTATAAGAATAATAAGTAATATTTTAATATTTATTATAATCGATTTGTTTTTATATAATTTATCCTCGGTTATAAAGAAGGTATTACAAGTCTGATATTCTAATTTAAGGTAAATTAATAATAATTAAATACTAATAAATTAATTAACTTTATTAAATTCCTTTAAAAATTGTTATCCTAAACTTAATTCAATATATTAAATTTTATAAAATTATTATAAAAAGGAAGATAGATAGCTTATTAATACTCCTTTTATATTATTAAGAAAATATTAATTTAGCGGAAAGTAAAGCAATTTTAATCTTATTATTATCAGATTTGAACTCCTTAAGAGCAGAAGACTGCTTAATATATTTTTATATATATAATATTCTAACTTTAAATCGGATATATAACTTATTTTAATTAAAAGTAAATAACTATCATAATTGAATAATTTATTCCGGAAAAGGCAAAAGGCTCTTATAATATATATATAACGGTAGTATTTATAGTCTTTGCAGATAATCAATATTTCCTAGAGAAATACCTCTTTCCTATTCAAATACGTTTTTATATAAAAATATTAGAAAGTTCTAATAGCAATAGCGAATTGTACTTCCTGGATTTATATAATTTCGTACGGGGCTTAGAGCGAGAAGACCTTAATTTGCTTATTAATTAAATATTTAAAATTAAGGGATAAATCTTTCCTCCAATTTCATATAATTTATTTATTAGATCTTTATATATTATAATTCAAATATTAATATATCGATTCTTATTATTTTATATTAAATATAAATAATTAATAATAGGAAATATTATATAGCCGTATATTATATTTAATATATAAATTAATCCGTTTAATATAAAAAAAAGATATAAGTTTCTTCTTGTATTAAATACGTAGGTTAATTAAATAATAAAGAGGAGCCGGTATTAACTAACGGTAATTAAAATATTATATAAGATATAAAGGTTTTGATTTTAATTGATTATAATTATAATAATAAGGCAAAACTGCTCTTTATTATATCTTAATATAATTATAACCTTCCCTCGGTTAATATTAAATTCGAATAATACCGCTTTTATTCTGCAATCTCTGCTGTTATTATCCGTAATAAATATATATTAAGTAATAAATTATATTAACGCTAAATTAATATTCTTATTTATATCTTATAACTAACTTAAACTCTAATACCTTATATTTATATTTTATATAGCTCTTTTAGTAAATAAATATACCTATAGCCAAAACTTATTATACTGTTTTTATATATAATAACTTAAAGGGAAGTATATAATATAAGGGGGGAAATATTAAAGAAAAGAAAAAAAGATAAGAAAAGCAAAGGGAAGAAAAAAGGGAAAATAAAGGAAAAAATAGCTCCCCTATAATTTCTCCGGATAGGGGTTAACCTCAAACTATATATTACGTTATTATTAATATCTGCTTTTCTTATTAATAATAGAAGAAATAGCCCCTAGATTCTGCGTTTTTATATCTAAATAAAATACTTTTATAGCTAAGTATATACTTTTATACTTTTCTAATAAAGGCTTTTATATAATATATAATATTACCCTTTTAATATTAATTAGTCTTTTCCGCCGATTTATTAATTATAAACTAAAGGCGGAATAAGGGAAAGCGGATACCTAGCCTCTATTAGAGCTCGAAATTAGAAATATATTAAAAAATATTCCAGGGAGAACTTATTTCCTTATATAATATTATATAAGATTTATACGTTTAAATAACGTAAATCTATATTTCTTATATAATATATATATACTAGTTCGTTTATATATATTATATTTAACCTTTGATTTAAAAGACTCTTTTATATATCCTTTATAATAATAAAGGAAACGCTTATAGATGTTTCTGTTATATTAATTTTATTCGAATCTTATATTAAATAATTATTTTGTATATCTTTTATAGCAATAATAGGATTTAATATAAGCGATAGTAGGTAAAGACCTTCCAAATAAGTCCTTAGAGGGGAAAAGAATATATTTATTTTATAAATACTTTCCTTTATTCCTATATCGATTTAAATACCCTTCTAATTTGAAGACTTTCTCGTATATAAAATATTATATATATTTTTATTTTTCTATATATTTGTTAAGTTCTCCCTTTCGAATAAAAACGTATTAATACCCTTTTATAAGATAAGCCAAATAATACTTTTATATAATTTCGAAGCTCTTTGAAAATAGCAATATTTTAATTAAAGAATCTAGACTTAGCGAAATCGGGCAAATAGAATTTGTATTTTTCGCGGCCGTTTATATATTCGTAAGGCAAAAAGCCGGCTATAAAGGTTTCGGGCAAAAAGTTATATATAATAATAATAAGAAGCCTGAAACGTTTTAATCTTATATTTAATAATATATAATATTTATAATAAGGGATTGAATTATATCTGCTATTAATTGAGAATTATCTGAAGAATTCATATTTATTAATAAACTTGAAAATAGCAGCGTTAGACGTAATAAGCTAGGGGCCTCTTATAGTAAATACTTAACTAACGATAGTATTTCGTTTCCTAACAAGGCCTTATCGGGTATTATTACTCTATAAAAGGGATCTAAAAATATAGTAAATAAGTTTAAATCTAGTAATATTAAATATAAAAAATAGGGGAATAACAGGCTTTTAGGTAATATTAAGGTTACGGTTTGCTATAAATAATTATCGAATATTTTTATTTTATATAAGGGATATTAGGATATAATCGGTAAACTAGCAGACTTAAAGCTTGCTATATTTTAAAAGTCTTAAAAAGGATAATTGGATTTTAAAGACAAAGGTTTTAGTAGTATAGATTAAGGGGAGAAAAGATGGAAGAGAGCTTACTTATCTCCTTTTAAAGTAAATTCTATATTTTCTAAAAAAAAACTTAATTTGCTCAAATTATTAGCTATATTATTAAAATCCAAAAAAAAAAGAAAATAATTGAGGATTATATAAGTTAAGAAAGGATATAATCAAAAAAGACTAAGACTTTAATCAAATTTAATAACTTATACCTCCGTTAAATAAATATTTTTATTTATATTTTATAATTATTATATTTTCTTAATTATTTGATTTTGTAAGCAGATACTTTAAATTTCGATTTTAAGTTCGAATAAAGACTTTTAAATTATATAAGATTTGAATTCTATTTAGAATAATATAAGAGATTAGCAGTTTATATAAGCAGATAATAAAGAGAAAGTATATTATATTCGGCTAAACCTTATTACCAAGCTTGTTATCTTAATCAAAATAATATAAATTATATTAATATTATAATTCTCCTCTGAATTATATATTGCAAATAAGTTACAAATTAATTAAATTATTATTTAATTCTATATACAAAATCAAATATCGTATTAATTAATTCGATTTATACAAGAATAAACTTTAATATAAATTAATATATTAACTTTAAAATTAAATAAATTTATTATTTATTATTTTATCTTTATAAATAGTTATTCCTTACGGTATAATATCCTGAAAAATAAATATTCTTAATTAATTCGCTTTGTTCTTTCGTATTATAAATATATATTCTTCTTAGCTTTATTTATTTAATAAAATTTTATAATATAAAGATAATATTATATCGATAAATAAAGAGTTTATAATATTTGTTAATATTCTTATATATTCTTTAACTATTTACGGCCCTTTTTAGGTCCTAAGTTTATCGAATACTCTTAAATTATATTCAAACCGATATAATAATAATTAATATATTCCCTTATATTAATAGCTAATAGGGAGGAAACTTTATCTTTATAATCCTGTATTTAAATCTAAATACCGCGAAAGGTTCTTTTTACCTACGGCGTCCCCAAGTTTGGTCGCGATTGCTTTCCAAAAATTTTGCTATTAGAAAAGATATTTTTAATATAACTAAAGGAGAAGAAATTTATTAAGAAATTTATAAAAAAGATAATATCCGAAGCTATCAAAATCTAAATATAATATAATATAAAGGACTTATATATTATCGATTTCAAAATTCCTTATTCGACGTAGAAGGTTAAGTTTCGAGGTATATTAAATAAGCAATTATTAACTTTTAAATTTGACTATTAGCAATTTAATAAAAAGAAAATATCGAAAATAAACTTATTATTCCAAAAGTTAACCGAATAATCTAATATAATTTCTTTTATAAATCTGAACTTAGAAATACCCCTATTAAATAATTGTTTAAAAAAGGTTAAATATATTATTAAGTTTTTATACTTCCGCGGCAATTTTATAAATATTATTATTATTAGGAATAGTATCGATTAGGGAGTCAGACTACTTATATTTGAAAAGATATATAATAAAGCCGTAATATTATTATTTATAAGCTTTATAACTACTTGGTTTTAGAAGCTTCTAGGCTCCGATATTACCTAGTTAACAAATAATATAAAGGCTATATTATAAATTAACGAATTAATAAATATAAGAGCAGAGTAGTTTATCAAATATAAATATAAATATAGCAAAACGTACTAAAAGTTCTAGTATTTAGATATAACTTAACTTCGAATAAGTTATTATAAAGAAAGTATTAAATAAAGTTAATAATCGTATTATATAAAGCGTTAATAAGTAGAAATAAATCGAAGCAAAAACCTATTTACAGCCTAAGTAAATATATATAAATAAAGACGACCGGTTAAGAAACTAAGGAACTTGCTTAATTAATAAAATAACCAAGTATAATCCTATTAAATACTTTTAATATATAATTGATAAGGCTTATATTAATAATATTATTTATATCAGTAATATTATTTATACCGACAGGTTTGTTTATATTAATATTATTAATATTAGCAATTTCGCCTATATTAGATATTATATATCAATCTTTAATATTATATATTTCTTCGGTATCAAATATTATAATATCTACCTAAATAAATAATAAGGTAAATACCTTAAATAAACCTATTCCTAGCTAGCCGGTCCCTTCGCTTTGCTCCTAAAATAGATTATTTAAATAATAATATAAAATAATAAACTTTATAATAAATATATTAGGAATAATATTATATTAACTTATACCTTCAAGTCCAAAGCTATTATTATTATTGACCGATTAGTTAACTTTCGACTTCAATTTATCCTTATTAGAATTCTTCGGGATAGGCCTTAATAATATCTTTTAATTTTAATATAATAAATAGTTTTATTCTTGGATTTTTATATACAAATTTACTTTTAAATATATATATTTACCTTCTTTTATAATAGATTACCGTATACTTTATAAAATAGACAAATATAGGCTCGATAATTATATCTTGAACTATATATATTTTTTTTTTATTTTATTTTTTTTTCCTCCGATAATTAGTAATCCAGATATTTTTATTAAGATAAGATCTACCTTTATATTTGAAAGTATAGGTAGCTTAGTTATTTTTGAGAATTACTAAACAGCAACGCGGTATTTTAGCTTTAATAAGTCAATAATATTTATATAAAATAATATTATATATTTATTTTGTTAAATTATAATTTAATATATATTAATATTATTTCCTTTATTATCTTATAATTATTAATAGCTTCAAATCTTCTATTATTTTTGAACGAAGTATTTTCCAATTATTTATTGTATTCGGCTAACGCTTTTTGTATATCTTTAGGTAATATCTCCTATTTAAAATATACTATAATACCGATAAAGGGTTATAGAATATCGGATATATTAATAAGTATTAGAGAATTTAATTTATATAAGGTTTTTATATTTTAAGTTAGTTTGATCTTCCCTATATTAAGAAAAAATATTAACCGGTATAATTATATAATATAAATTATTTAAGCCGTAAAACGAATAAATAACGTTATAAATAACTAATATATATACTCTTCGTAGGCTTCTAGTACGCTATATCTTATTAAAATCTAATATTTAAATTATATCCTAGGCTATATAATAATCTTACTTAATAATAGCTCTAATAACCCTCCTTCCTTATAAGCCCTTTAATAAGATTTATATTATCTTATTATAACCCTTTCGTAATCCAAGATTATAACTAGGGTACTACCAATCCGGTCTTATTTAGAAGGAGGAGGCGTATCCTTATTAAGATCTTATCTTCCTTAATTTGTTTATAATTTAATATAAATATTAATAATATTAGCGAAATCTTTTAAATATAGTTTAGATTATAATTATTATTATATTTTATATTTATTAATATTAAATATTCGTAAGTAGCCTAATAAAATAAAGAAAGGGAATAATTAATATTTAATTATAGATAGTTATTATAATATTCTCCTATTTCTTTACCCTTTTTTTCGGAAACCGTATTTATTATATTTCTATATTTTTAAACCTTTTATTTTAATCTTTTAGTCTTTATTATAAATACATCGGGTCTTTAATTCTTAATATAATAATAATAAAATATATTAAATATTCTTTATAATACTTCAGACCGAGAAATTGCTATTGCCGTCTTTTGCTATATTTTATTTAAGAATAATTCGTATTTTATAATAATATTGTCTAAGGAGAACAAATTATTATTAGATAAACTTATACCTTAATTTAATACTCCTGTTTCTATTAAAGCAGAAATATTAATATATTCTTTTTATTCTTTTTTAATAATACCTTTATATTATAAAAAATAGCTTATCCTTATTAATTTTATACCTTTAATTATTATATATAAATTGGATAAATACTTCTAATCCAAAATAACTATAATATTTTAGCAAATATAAATATAATATTACGTAAGTATTAAATTAAATACCGGCTAAGGCTTCTAGAGTAAAGCCCTTTTTATTAACGATAAGATTAGATCGAATAGAAATGGATTATTTAATTGGAATTAGGTCTTCTAAGTAAGTTAAATATAATAACTCGTTAATATATTAAGGCTAGAAGCTAACTTTTATTAATTATATAAGAATCTAATATTATAATAAATATTATCTAAGGATTTCGATTCTTATAATAGTAATTATATAAATTTTGTCTTCTATTTCTGCGATAAGCTTATTCTCCTTAATTAATATTGCTATTAAATATTTAAAGATATTATATTTTAAATTAGGCAATATACTATCTTTAATATACGTTTATAAGAGAGCTTCTATTTATATAATATATACTCTTAAGCAAACCCTATTATTTTTACGGATTTCTCTTTCCTATATATAATATATAAGAAAAGTCCGTTTTTAATTATAGCAGATTTTAATATAGCAAGTTTTAATTTGTTTATTATAAATTTCTTCTAAAAAGATATAATATAGCAACAGTTCCGAGAGGAGATAAAGATAATAGCGGTAGCTAACAAGGATCTGATAGGGAAAATAGATAATATTTAAAAAGTTCGTTGCTAATATAATAAATAGGAATAAAAGCTAATAGGATTATAATCTTTTCTTATTATCAATATTCCGAATTATTATATAACAATTGTTATAGAGTACGGTTTATAAGATATAAATTATCTTATAATAAAAAACAACTTTATCCCCGGGTTTTTAATTAAAGATATATTTAATTATACCAAATATAAATAATGTTTTCGTATTAAGCTAGGGATTCTATTTACCTTATATCTCCCTTTAACAAGTTCTGAAGCCGATATAGTTCTTTTAATCGAAATATATAAAGCTTTTTTTACAATTATCGAAATATAATATAAGATGCAAAAACTATTATTATTTATTATTAAAGATATAATTTGCAAAAGAATCTTTAGTTTATAATAATAGCTAATATATATAAATATAGCTAGAAGCTAAATAATAGATTAAAGGCTAGATAATAATATTAGTAGTAAAAGTCTTTTTATCTTGGCGTTTCGGCTTATTTTGAGTATTATTTGCCCTTTCAAATAATTATAAATATATAATTAAAGTCTCAAATAATATTATAACTAGACCGGTAGTACGTTAAGCAATAATATAAGCTCGAATATAATTCGATTTTATAAATAAACCTCCCCTTTACCTCCTCGTTTTTATTATCCTTTAAATTCAGTTATATAAGCTATAAAACTGATTCGACTACGCTATAAGGTATACTTATTAAAGTTAAGGATTCCCTAAATATAGATTAGCATTAGCAACGTTTTGAAAATCAAGTTTGGTTATATTAAAACAAAATAAAACAAATAAAAGATCGATAAGGCCTTAGAGATTTAGTAAGCTCTTAATCTTTAGAAAATATTCGGTATTTATATTTGCTTAGCTTGCTAATCGTATTAGAAGAGCGGAATTTAAATAAAGTTAATATTGCTTATAATATAATATATAAAGTTAATAAAATAGCTTATAATAACGGCTTTATCGAATATATAGGAACTCTTACCCCCTATCTCTAAGAGAATATTAGATAGATAATACAAGGCGAAATATATTTAACTAAAGAAAGTATTGCAAAGTAATTAATTAAAGAGAATATATAAAATATAAAAATAATCCGGCTTTCGTAAATCGACCGGCTTATTATAAAATTATATTTATATTATAATAATATAATTAAATTAATAAATCCTGGATTTCTGTAATTAGATCAAGTCCTAACAAGCTTAATTAATATCCGATTATAAGTATCTCTAATTATCTTATCTTTCTATTTTATATCTTATTTGATTATTCCTCTAAACTATTAATTCTACTTATAACGAGGTAGAATATAATAGGGAGATTATATCAGTAATATCGGAAATTGAGCAAGGTATATAAAAGAACGGTTATTAATATTATACTTTTAAAATTAAATATTGTTAATCGGTTATTTATATTATATTCGCTTAAATATTAATACAAATTATAATATATAATCTTCTTAAAGACGAAGTTAATTAAATATATTTAAATTATAATAAAAAATTTATTAATATATCCTAGCAAGAGCAAGATCGGTAAGGCTCTTTTAGATTTTTCTAAATAATATTATTTAATTTATTTATAGGCTTAACTGCTAAGTTAAAGTAATAAAATTAGCTTTAAATAAAACTTTATATTTAACTCCGATTAAAAGGTCCTTTATAGAAATATTTAATTTAGGAGCTAGTATATATAAATAGGTATTCAGAGCTGGTTCGTTTCCCTATTAGCCTTTTTTCTGCTATTCTATTAAGCTAACGGCTTATTAGCAACAGATTCCTATTCTATAGCAAGAGTAAATATTCAATAAGATTTGGCCTATTATTAGGGAGCTTATTAATTATAATAAGTTTATAAAGTCGATCTGAGTATTATACCACAGGCCCTATAAATATTTGATTTATATAAACGGTTATATAATCTGATTATTTGTTCTAATATATTACGGAATCTCTCGATATATTATTCTCGGCCTAAAAATAGAAATATTAATATATTTAACTCCTTATCGACGATATTAAGATCTTATAAAGTTTTCCCTTAAACTATTTTGATCTTATTTATATATATACCCTAGCCGGTATTATTATTAAATAGGCTAAGTTGTTTTAGCGAAGTCTCGAGTATTATAATTCCTAATTTTGTAATTTTTCGAATTCAACTAATTTATAAGAAAGTATCTGAAGCTTAATATATAAATAAAGATTTAAAAAGTAGATTTATATCCTTATATCAGCAATAAATTATCGTATAAACGAAGCTTTCTTAGGAAGTAGTATAAGAAATAAGAAAAGGCCGCTCGAAAAGCTAAAGTTAGTATAAGAATATTTAAGGAGGTATTTAAAGACTAGATAATATATACTAAATTTATAAATATAATTATTTATAAAATTGATATTCCGATTAGTAATTAACCGGATAATTTAAAGATAAAAAAGCTAAGGAAACTTCAACTCAAAGTATTATTAAATAACCCGCAAAGTTGGATAATACAGTTCTAGACAAGATATTTATATATAAACTAAGAAAGCGTTAAATTCTTCTTAATCGATTTAAGAAAGGAATTAAAAAGAACCAGAATCTTTATTTATTATTAGCTATTATAAATAAATTAACTCTTTTATATAAAATAACTGATATTTGCTATTAAATATATTATTTATAAGTATAAGCTAAAATAAACAACGGAATTCGGGACTCCTATTTATTTTACCGGAATATATTATATAATTAAGCTAGATTATATATAAGGTTAGATAAATAATAATAATTTTAAATTTGATATAATAGTTTATTCTTTTTTCTTAAAGCCGTAATATTAAGTTCTTATATTATATAAGCTATAATATTTTGATCCTTGCTCTTATAATATCCTTATAATTCTTATAAGAGATAAAAAAAGTTATAAATTAAGTTATAATATTATAATAAAATAAATCTCTATTATAGCAATAAATTATTAATTTAATTTAAGGCTAATAAATATACTTTTTAGAAGTTTATAATAACAACCCCTTTTAGTTCTTTTATTAAATAAATTATTTAAATTTATAATTATATAACGGTAACCCTTTTTTCCTTCCCTTTCTTTTATTTTACCTCGATATTTTATTTCTTAGGTCTCCTTTTTTCAAACCGCTCTTATATACCTAGCCCTTACGCCTGCTATTTCTAAAAATTATAAAATCTATACTTTATTATTATCGAACAGTATTTTCCGAGATTAATACATATTTTAATTATTAGTAATATAATTATTAATAGTAATATAACAATAGGGGCCAGCGGAGCCGATAATTACCGTAGTTTTAAGGACTTTATATTTAGCTATTCTACCTACCCTCTTTGCTTAAATAGGGAAGGATATTAAGGTATCGGGGTCGATTTATATATATATTATTAAATATCGGCTACAGGCTATTATATATATAATTAAAAATAAATAAGCAAAGATAATATATCCGAATATATTCGAAATATTAATAATTATATTAATTAATATTTTAAAGGACCCTACCGGCCGATTATAATTAATATTGAATAACTATTTAGAATATAATATCCTACCCCCTATTATATCTTTGCTATTTATAATTATAAGTATTTTATTTGTTTATATACCCGATTCTTTATATATTAATAGTACAGCTTCGAATCTAGAGTTTGTATAGATAACCTTCAGGTATATTAACCGCTATTCGAGGTAAAGTGTAAGTCTATATAGAATATAGAAATAGTCAATTATTCTATATAGTTATTTTATATTCGATTTGCCTTATTCGCTTATAAACGGTAGGCGGTATATAAATTATAAGAGGTAGTTATCAACCGTTTTCCTTGTTTTCGTATATATATTATCAAACAGGGAAAGCTATCGAGGTTGCTTTCTATATTAATTTATTCTTATTAAATATATTTAAATAGATATTGCTTATATATATCGGTTCTAATAAGATTTTGTTAATTATTTGTTCCAAATAAAACAAAAGATATAAATATATATTTAACCTATATTTAAAGATAAATAGATCTAAGGGACGGTATAAACGGCCTATTACCTAATTATTTATCTCCTTTTTTATCTCTTTTATAGGTATTAGTAAGTCTATATTTAAGGACTTAAAACCCTTATTCGATATTAATAAGATTATATATTAAATAATAAGTATTTCCTATCCGATAATATATTATATCTTTATCAGAAGCGCTAGGCAAAGTTAATATATCGAATTATAACGCCTTTAGGCTTCTGATTTAATAAATTATCTGATCGGGACCGAAACCCCTTATTTTAAAGGTATATATCTCTAAGCTTTGACTAATCTGGAGAAGGCGGTTATTATTATTCTTTAAATATAGAATATCAGAATATAAGGAGGTAAAAGGAAGAGATATATATTCGGTTATTAAGTAATTTATATATAAATTAGAAAGGTAATAATAATAAATATTGTTAAAATCAATTATATATATTTATATTCGTAATATAAGGCAGTAAAACTAGGACTTCCTAATAATATAGCCTTCAAGAATTATACGGCGATTATATATAAAATCTTCCTACTTATATATATTTTAATTATATCAGTATTATTTTTAATATATTAATTTTATATTAAATTTCTATATATATATTCGTAGCAAAGGTTTATATATTATTTTATTATCGAAATAAATTCAATTTCAAAGCAAATACCTATTCTTATTTATATATAAATATTAGAAATTAAATTAAATATCGAAAATATAAAATATAAAATAGAGGCTTCGAAGATTTATAACCTTATTTACGCTTTTACCCCTTTATACCCCCTTTGCTATATCGGCGTAGCTTATATATTAATTATAAAAAATTCTATATATATAATTCGAAGAGAATAGAAGAACTTATATTAATCTATATATAATCGCGAAACTCGTTAAGTATTTAAATATAATTAATAATAGAAATAATAAATCAAGAATTTATATAGGTTATATAATTATAAATCGCGATATATTCAGATATAATTATAAAGATTATTTAGATAATATTATAGCCGATATTAATTTTATATTTGATAACCTTATATTTAATAACCCTGCCCCCGGTATTAATATTCTTTTATCTTCTATTTATATAACCGGTAATTACCCTGACTTTTGGCCCTTAATAAGGACTATTCCTTTATTAGGATTATAGGGCTTTTTGCTCCCAAGAATTTTATAAGGTATAGGTATTATATTTAATCTTATAATTATCTTAATAATAGTAATAATAATCTTAACCTAATCTAGTAATATAATCTTTTTATTATATATAATATAAACTATAATACTACCTGACTTTTAATTATCGAAATACTTTTTATTCTCTTTAAAGCAATTAATAACCGTAGTTATTATTATTTTAATATAATCGTTTGCTAAAGAAAATTTATATTTTATATATTCGGGCGTATATAAAGTAATATAAGTAAGGATAATAGCTTTCTTAGAAATAACGGTTATAATATAATACAAATTGAAATAGTTTATAGCGAAATAATATTTATTAATTTTATTAAAATATATAATATCAACTTTATCTATTTATATTATAGACTTAATTAAATTGAGATTTTATACCTATAAGAGTTAAGCAGCTATTATAATAGCCTTCTTATAAATTCGGGAGGCTATTAAAATAATATTTTATTATTATTAATTTATACGATAGGAATATTATAAAGGTTTTGAACTTAAGAATAGCAAAAAGAAAAAAATATAAAAATAAGAAAAAGAAATTGTTAGATAACTTGGTTATTTTATTAATAATATCTTCTATATAATTATTAAATATTAGGCGTAAGGAGTAGGATTATTATATATTATATTTTATTTTTCCCCTTTGCCCTTACGGAAATATTTGAGTTGATAATATTATAATTAATAATTAAAAATATAATCCGATATAATTAAAAGAGAATTTGCTATATAAAGCGGTAAATTCTTATAAATTTTAGGCCCGGATAACGAAGTTATTACCTCTGATAAAATAATAAAATATAATCTTATTAAATAATTTATTTTAAATATTTATATATTAAAAGCTACCGGGTAATATTTTGTTAATTTCGAAAAATATAGTTGAAATACCAAACCTTTCGAAGTAGCTCTTTTATAAACTTTTGATTTATATAATAGGCCTAGATAGCGGCCTTTACCCGAAGTTTTATAGTTCGAGATCGCTAGTATTTCGGAAGATATAATTATAATTAAAGATATTTTATAATAATAAAGTAAGAGACCTAAAGACGAATAAATAAATAAAGATTTCTTTGCTAATTCCTTCAAATTTGCTATAGAAAACGGTTACGTTTATATTGCCTTATATTTAATTAATAATAAAATAATTATAAACGAAGCCTATTTTAAGCTAATTATAAAAAAGAAATCTTATTTATTTTTATAATTTTATTTATATTATAAATTTAATATCAATAGACTATAGAGCTATTTAGATTTATTATTATTTTTAAATACCTTCGATAATAAATAGCTTATAATATAGTTTCTTGATTATAATATAAATCCTAACGCTAAAACTAAAATAAATATAATTACGCTTTTTAAGGCTTTATTTTATATACCCTTCTGTATTATTATATTATTCTTTGATTATAATAAACTTTATTTTATTAAATACGATTGACTCCTTTATTATACGGTATATCGAAAGACCTTTAATTATTTAAAAGTTTTCGAATATCTTCTTAATAAAAGAGCTTTAAATAATATTAATAAGTTTAAATATCAAGATTATTCTAGCTCTTACGAAGAAGAGAATTTGATTATTAACTATAAAACCCCTTTATATAAGGCCATCGATAATAAGAGGCTAGATATAGTAAAATTACTTGTAATATAAGGCGCAGATCCTTTAATTTAGAATAGAAAAAAATATTTTATAATTAAATAGGCTTAAAAAATAAATTATAATAATATTATCGAATATTTATTTTCTTTATCTAATTATATAATATTTTGTTTATAATCTTTACAAGTTTCGATATTATTGATTACGGATATTACTAAAATTATACTTTAATTATATTAACAAATTAAATCGATAATAGCAAAGTTATATTAGCGGTTTATATACGGATTGGAAGGTTAATAATAATAAATATTATTAAAATTAATTATATATAAAACTTTAATTAGGTTTAATAATTATTTTTGTATATAAGTTATATTCGAAAGTTTATAAGCTTATATATATTTCTAATTATCCTTTAAATATACCTATATTATAGGACTTTAATAAGGCAGAATATTCCAAGTTTAATCCTAATTTAATTTTGATATATATATCTTATTATATATACCCTTATATTAAACGTTTATAAAATATTAAGGTTTATATAAAATATTTAGATAATATTTCCCTCGAGTATTTGATTTTATTATTTTAGGATATTTTATATTTTAATTCTTCAAAATCGAAATATACCCGAAGAGCCGGCTAATTATAACTACCTTCTTATATTAATAATTTATTTTACGTAAAAGATATTTTTTTATTTTTATTTAATATATCGATTATAGTTATACTAATCTCAGGAAGATCTTTGGTATAAATATAGAATATTCCGCTTATTATAAGTAAATTAAAATACTATAGATACCGAATAATAATCGGATTCTAATCTTCTATTATCCTATTTTTATTATTATTAGCAACAGAAAATAGCTAATATAAAAGATAATAATTCTTATTATTAAGAATACGTTGCCGAAATCCGTACGCTTTTGAGGCTAGATATAACCTAACGTATTTAAAAATATATATTTAGTATTAATTATAAAACTAAATTAATTATCAATATATTTTATAACGAAGAGATAACCTTCGCTCCCGATAAATTACGGAAGGGGGTAATTTATATAAATTTAGCCAAACCTATTTTAATTAGATAATATAAGAATTTATTTAGGGGCGAATTAGATAAATATAATTATATATATATTTATATATTAATATTAATTTCCGAAAATATAGAAAGTCTTCGATATTTTTCTTATTAACTAAAATCTAACTCAAAAGTAAAGCTGAAAATACCGGTAGTAATAAGAAATCTAAATAGTAAAGACTATTTTATAAATAATATATTAAATATAAATATAATTTAAAGATTAGCTATTAAAATAATTTCGCTTTTTGATATATTAATAGATTCTTTTAAAATTATAATAACTTCGACCCTTCCGTTTCTATTTATATTTATACGAAATACCGTATTATTTCGAATTCTTATACCTTTTTCTATATAATCCTATTTTAAACTCTCTATTATACCGGTTTAGTCCAAAATATTATTATTATTATTTTCGATTATAGCTAAGTCTTTCTTAATATCCTTTAAGGCAAATTTGTCTTTTATAAATTCAATTATTTAATATCTATAAATAGGTAAATAAAGTTCGGACCGAATACGGTCAATATCGTTAAAAATATCAATATTAGTTTATAAATAAACAATAATATAGCTAATATAATAATAAAAGGGATAGAATATATTTTCGCCCGCCCAAGTATCCTTTGATCTTATTATATCTTTTATTTATTATATATTTGGATAGTTAATTTATAATATTTTAAAAATATCTCGATTAAATATAATATAATTAAAATAATCGAAAAAAGTAACTTTATTCGATTTATCTTTTAGAAAATATTATATAATTAATAGTCCGAAAGTTCCTCCGCTAATAATAATTATTTCTTTATATATTTTATTATATTATATAAATATAAGTAATTGATTTGATAAGGCTAATTATAAAAGGGGTTAATACGGAAAGGAAATATAACTTATATAATCTCTTGCTATAAAGGTTATATCCCCGAAACCTTATTTTAATATAATAACTTTATTAATAGTTTAGTACAAACTTTCTTTTTAAAGGTTAAAATTGAGTATTTTTCCGAGTTTTATTTAAAGTAAATCGTATTTTATTATAGTTATAATAGAATTATTATCAAACTTTACTTTATATCCTCAAGATTACCTAGCTTATTAATAAATATAATAATTTCCTAATTATAATATAAATCCGCTGTTATTATTCGATTAATATTCTATTATAGTCTTATATCCGTCCTATTTTACTTTATCCTTTAATATTGATTTAACCTACTCCCTTTTATTAAATTCCTTATTTATAGTTATTAATCCTAATCCAATATATTATGCTTATATTATTAAAGTCGATATATTACTACCGATTATATACTAAGTTATCAGCCTTATATAGTCAGATAGGGTCGTTAGGAAGGCCTTATATTATATTATTATAAGTACCTTCTATAATTATTATTTGCGGCTATTAAATAAAGTCTATAAATATATTAAAGGTATCGAATTAAGAAAATAAAATATAATAGAATAAAATTATATATAAATTATAAGATTTTTGAATCGTAATATAAATATTTTATAAGATTATTTTTTAAAAAATATAATTTACTATCCAAATTAAAATAGTATAAGATAAATAGCTTATTAATTTCCAGGATATTAAAGAAATCGGATATTATTTAAGACTGATATTTAGCTAATATTTAAGATTAATATCTAGCTTTTATAAAAGATTAATATTTAATTATTATAAAAGATTAATATCGAATATTCTCCGGTTAAATAAAGGTATTAGCAATAATAAAACAAATTGTAAAGGTTTCGTCAAAATAGAAATATTTTAATTCCCTGGCCGGTTATATTAAATTCGAAGAAAAAAGTTCAGCTTCGAATATATTAATAAGTAAGGTTATAAAGTCGCCTCCGGAAGCAAATAAGAATTATTAATAATATTTAATTAAATATTATTTATTTATACTATTTAAGGATATATCTAACAATACGTATATATATTATTATAAGCTTAGCCTAATTTGCTATTTGTTGTATCGCTTACGATATTATAATTATTTACGGCTTTATTCTAGGACGAAGCTTTACTCCTAATTACTTATTTACTAATTTATTACGTTATTAATATATTATAATTTTAAAAATTATAATATTAGCTTTAACGACTTTTTATTTAAAGCAGATCAAAATCTCCTTTATTAAATCCGAGGGCAGAAAAAAATTTGATAAACTTATTTATAAGATATTTATAAAATTATAAAAAGCCGAATTATTAATAAATCTTGTAAATATTCTTTATTTTACCCTTCTAGTTAATTAATATATAATAAGCCAGCTATAATAAACCTTTAATCCTAAATAATTAATATTTGTTAAAGATTATTAAGCCAAAAATAAAGAAGTTTTAAAGTTATACCGTTATACCTTTGTTTCGGTCCGAGCTCGGTTAATAAATTTTATTATATTATAGAAATCTTAGACTCCGTCTTAAGTTGAATTTATATTGGATTTTTTCTAATATTATTTATATTTTTTACCTTAAGCAGCCTAAGGGGTTCTTATAAATATACAAAGAGGATATCGATATTATCGATCCTTTTATAAGTCTTTCTCCTTGGCTTCTAAATATTTATATTTATATAACTTTAAAAATGCTCGAATAATAATTATTATAAAAATTTATTTTATTACGAGCTCTTATACAAATTATTCAGTATATATTATATATTAAAGATTTATCTATTTAGGAGAACGAAATATTAAAAGGGTATATTAATATTTATTTAGAAGAAGTTTATATATATATCCTATACCGCCGCTAAAGGTTAATTAATCTGTTATTAATATCTTTATTTTATATTTTATTAATTTATTCAGATTATTTATTTCCGATTTATAAGTCTAGTATTACCGAGATCGACTTCGATAATTTTTAGATTTTAAGATTTTATCTTTATCCGGTAATCTTTTTCGGGCTATATAACCTTTATTACTGGCTTTTATATTTTATATTATAAGTTATAATAAGGAAAAGAAATATATTCTATAAAAAGGAATAATTCAAAAGCTTTATTAATTTAAAAATTATAATATAAAAGTTTTATTTCTTTTTTTATAATTTTGTTCAATATCTCAAACTTATATAATATTGAATAATATATCGTCGATAGAATATTCCTTTTACGCTAAATATTATTTTAAAGATATAATTCGACGAAAAGCTTAATATACAGGTAGAAGGCTAATAAGAAGATATAATAGCGCTAATTAAAAAAAAAGAATTAGCTTTACTTAATTTAAAAGTCTTTTATTAACAATTTTTCTTTTATATATATTAATATATTTTTAAGGAAATTGCAAAATTGCTTTCCCCTGCAAAATTGTTATTTAAAAGGGCGGTTTAATATATTTAAAAAAGGATATCTTTATAATAAGAGGTTCTAAGGGAGAAATAAAAGCGATAATATTTAATAAATATAATCTCTTAATATATATTTGCTATTTAAAGTTTAGAAATTATATTATTATAACCTGTTCAGATAATAAAGTCAAAGGTAATATTAAAATTAAAAGAAACTGCTTCCTTATTAATTTATATTATTATACCTTTGCTTACTTTAATTATATAATAAAGTTCCTTTGCTAGCCGTTTCGTATCTAAGACCTTAAGATTTATTCCTATTATAATTATTAAATCCGGTACTTTGTATAAATCATAAATTATTAACTTATTAATATTAATATTATTAAGGTTCTCCTCCCTATAAAATAAAATATTAAGACGAATCCTTTCTACTTTAGAATAACGTTTGCCTCGTAATATATATTTAAAAGCAATTATTTTATATTATTAATATAAAGGAATATTGGGGCCAATAAATTAATTTATTAATAAAGGGCTATTTCAATTATAATATTAATAAATAGCTCTATTAATCCGGTTATAGAAATATATTATTTTCTCCCGGAAACTAGTAAATTAATATTCGATAAAATTAATATTCTAAATATAATATCAAAGGAGGCAGCTATTTCGAACAAGTATATTAAAAAACTTATAAAATAGGGTTAGCTTTACTTTTAAAGATAGTTAAGAGAATCTGCTAATTAAATTATAAAAATTAATTATAATTTCGAAGGAGTTATAAATAAAAATATTAAAAAAGACTTTATTTAAGCTTTATATAAATTGAAAATTGAGAACTATTTTATTAGCTTTATTCGCTCAATTTCTAATAGAAATTGCTTATTATTAATACTTATAGAAATATCGATACTGCTTATAACTATAATACGTTTTCTACTTTAGAATTACCGTTTTAAAAAAGGAATATTAGTTAATATATAGTCTTCAAAAGCCTTCGAAGTACCTTTTTATTAAACTTAAATAACAGGATTTGGCTCCGTATATAATAATATATATATTGAAAATAACGCTCTTTATTTATTCGGTATAATAGACAAAAAGGTTATTTAAGGAAGGCTAGGTAGCAAGATAATCTTAATTAAATAATAAGTTTAAATATCTTTTTCGATATTATCTTCGATACCCTATTTATTGAAATCGCTAAAGAGAAATTCGCCCTTATTAAATAATATTATTTATATATCAACAAAAGATCCAAGTAAGAAAAGGGTAAGAATATATTTTATTCTTATTTATTACTTCTTTTTTATTTGATTTTTCCTTAACTTTTATTAATTGATTATATTATATATTATATATTATTTAACCTTTATAAAAGGTAATATAAATATATTTCCTTATTTTTCGAATCTGCTAACAAGTATTTACAAGGCTAACTTAATTTGACGAATTATTCTTAGCAGTCTTATATTTAGCTATTTTCAATAATAAATAAATTCGGCCTTAGGAGGTATACGAATTAAAAGTTTAAAATTAATAAAGTTTTGCTTCTTATATTCAAAAACCCAAGTTTCTTTTATATCTTTTTAGCCGAATTATTAATATAATAAAAATATACGGTATTTATATCCTGAATTGAAGAATTTATATTATTTTAATTTTAATATAAAGCTTAAATATTTTAACTTAATCTATTTCTTTTTTAGTTAAAATATATTTAGTTATAAATTAAAATAATAAATTTTATATTATTTATTATACCTCCTATTAATACTTTTTGATATAATAAATTAAAACAATATTATATTAATAAAAGGGCTATTAGAAAAGCGTATAATAGAGGCTATATTAATAAGAGGCCGTATTATATAACCCTTTTATAGAATATATTTAAAGAACTTTTATTCAATTTTCGAATTAATTTGGATAAGTTTATAATAACGAGAAAACCAAATAATTATTTTTAAATATATTTAAAGCAAAGTATTTATAATTATAATTAAATTATATTAAATCCTGGAATAGTAAACTCAGCCTAGGCTAACGATAGGATTAAAATATTTCTTTTTTTATATATTTCTTATTAATAATAAGGCTTAGTTTTTTAAATTATAATAAGTTATATTAACTACAAAACTTAAAACAGTATATTTAATTTCGGCTAATAATAGGACTAGAGTATTTCTTTTCTTATATATCCCTTATTAATAACTTAACGCTTGGATTCTTAAATAGCGCTCGAATATAATATAACCCTTATTTAATCGCTATAGGAGGATAAGAGGACTATCTTGATCTAAGAAGGCTAAATAAAATAAATAAATAATATAATCTTTATAATAAATTTAGAATACTCTTTTTTTATTTCGTATTATTACTGGCTAGGTTATTAATACGCCTTATTTATATATATATAAAGAATACTTCTTCCCCCTTATTCTTTTTTTCCTTTATTTTACTTTTATCCTTCCTTTGGCTTTTTATCCTTTTATTTCTTCTTTATTTATCAGGCTTGTTATTAATATATTATATAGATTATAAGATAGAACCGAGGGAAGCCTTCTTTATTACCTTGTATAATATTTAGTTTATTAAAATAAAAGGTATATTTAAAAGCAAAAGAAGTCCTAACCTTCCTTAAATTCTAATTAACTTTATTAAATATTATAATCGACCTTATTATTCGCGAATATATTTTAATAACCGAGGGAAAGAGCTATAATAAAAGTTAAATAAATTATAATAATATTATTAATATCGCTTCTAAATTAGTCGATAAATACGATAGTATATTAATAAATAAAGCTTGCTTATCTTACTCTTACCGTTAATATATTATAAGGAGAAAACGTATTCTTAATAATATTATATTTACGACTTATATTCGATCCGATTATAGAAATATAACTGCTTTTTATAAAAATAATATTCTTAATAATTCGGTTTGTTAAATAAAAAAGTATATAATATCTTCCTTTATCGTATTTATATTTTAAAATTTACCTTTTTTTATAAATAATAAATTAGCAATCTATTAGCTCAACTTTTCGGAATAGGGTTATTTCGTTGCTATTTTATATTATATCGGATATTATTAGCGCCTTAAAATATATTAATAATATAAAGAATTCAAATATTTTAGAAAATTATTTAAAGTTGTATAATTTAAAGCCTAAGATCTTATATATTATATATATTATTTAGAAACTTCGTTATATAATAAAATAAAAGACCTTTCGAATAATAAGGCTAATAATATTTTATAAGAATTAAATATTATAAGTATTTAAATTTATAGCAAACCAGAGACCGATATTTATAAAATATATAGAAATATATATAAATATTTAATTTATAAGGAATATTATAAATCCTGGATAAAAATTATTAAAGCTTAATATATAGAAGTTAATAATTCTATTTAAACTGCTTAGAAGTAATTATTCCCTTAAATATATCGTTAAAAATTATTAAGTTATTACGCTAATCCTATTGCAAACCTTCTAGCCTAGTTTTTCGTTTTATATTTCCGCCTTCTAGTATTATTCTTTACTATATTTATTAATATTTTATTTTATATATATCTTTTAATCCTTTTAAATAAATCTTTTTATAATTAAAACCAAAGCTTTAAAACAATAAGTATTTAAAGAGTAGTATAAGAATATATCCTATATTATTAATATTAAAATTTAATTTGATATATTTAATAGCCCGTACCTTTAGAAGCTTTATATTATTTAAATTTATTATTTTTTATAAAAAAGACTTTATCGGTTCTTTCCAGTATTTTAAATTATATAACTCTAATAATATCGGGTCTAATAGGCTAATAATACGTTTTATTAATCTGATTATTAAAAGGCCTAAATTACGAAAATCTTATTATTTATTATTAAGAATAAATATTCTTTGTAATATTGCTTTTTTTATTCCTATTATTATCGAAGTTAATAAAGCTTCTAATTTATTATAGAAAACCCTTACTTAACCTAATATTATTATCCCGAGAAAATATTATAAAGTCCGCGTTTATAGATCTATAAACGATTTTAAGGTAATTGTAAATATATTTTATATTATATAATATTTATTAATATTAGACTTTATCGCCCTAACTTCTCTATTATAATTACTTTCTGGCAAATAATTATAATCTAATAATTTGCGAAGCTGCCTAAAGGAGTAGATTATATCTTAACTAAAGATATATTTATAATATTATAGACTAAGGAAATAGTTTTGTTATCGAGGTATATCGTATATAAGGTAATTATATTATTATAATAATATTAATATAATTTATTAAGAAATTTACAATCCGAATATTTTTATTATCTAATAATTATAATCTCGTAGCTCTTTTCCTATTTATAAACGACTTTAACTTGATTAATTTATTATTTTTCAAATATTTTATAGTAATTAACCTAGAGGCTTTGTTTATAATATTATAATTTATATATAATAATATACCCTAGCCTAGGGAACTGCGAGCTTTGCGTAAATTAACTTAATATAAAATTAACTTTTAAAGGAGGTATTAATAAATATAATCGTTAATAATTCGGTTTGATAATCCGTAGCAACTTTAATATTGAAAGTTAATAAGAATTATCTTTATCTTTAAGCAAGCTTCGTTTATATAATATACCGGAAGTACTTCTAAGGATATTAGAAGTACTTCTAGGGAATATAATAATTCGTTTATTAGAAAAAGATATTATAGAATAATTAAAAGATTAGGAGCTTCGATAGGGTTAAATATTTAAATATTTAAAAATAATATATATTTAGCCCCTTATTCTTGTTATAATATTATTTATTTTTAGCAACTTTTTTTATATAAAAATTTAATATTCTTGCCTTAATTTTAATACTTGCTTTTTCTTTCGTAAATAACCGAAATTATAAAAATACCGTATTATAAATTAGGCCCGTTAATACGCCAAAGGGCTTCCCTTTAAGATTAATAGTATAAATATATATATTATATTAATAGGCGGTACTTCTATTAGAATAGAATTTCAATTATATTAATTTTGTTAAGAGAAAAACTATATTAATTAGACCCTCCCGACCGAGATAGAAAATCTGATTCGAGAAAATAATTATTTAAGGTAAGAAATTGCTTTTTATAAAGAGTTTAAAATTATATTATTAATATTTTATAATTAAATAATAAAATTATTTTAAATTTTATAATTAGCTTTAAAAGAGCTTTCGGAGAATATAGCCCTCGCCGAAGGAAGATTAAAAAAATATTAAAGTATCCTGTTAAATAGTAATAATAAAAGCGATTTAATAATATTATAAGAAATAATCCGGCTATATAAAAGGCTTATTTAATAAGATATAAAATATTATATATTATAAATATAAATAATCGAAAATTTAAATAATAAAATATTATATAAGAATAATTAATCAAAGGAAATAGGGAAATCAGAAAAAGCTTAATATTGCTATAATAAAAGGTATAATTGGATTACTATTACTTACTATATTATTATTAATAATGCTAGAAATTACTAATTATTGGACCTTTTAAGCGACGCTTTTATACATAACCTTAAATAACTTTGATAATTAGATATTTTAGCGTTAATAAGGTTAAAATATCAAATATATTAGCTTTATATTTTTATCGAGGTAAATATTAATATATTCTTATACTTTATTATATATCTTATAATTAAAGGACGTTTTATTTATTATTAATATAGCTTTTAGACTCAAATATAATAAATAGCTTATTAATAATTAATAGACGATTATATTTTTCTTTTATTTCTGTTTTAATAACTTTATTCAAAAGAGGCTTTCTATAGAATTTTCTAATATTATTATATTTATTATATAACTTCCTATTTTTAAGGGTTTCTTTGTTATCAAAATTTCGAGGGATATAAAGCCTAATATATAGAATTTATATATTATTAATAGCCGGATCTAAAATATAGCTAGCAATCTTATATAAAAACTTTTATCCTCCTTTAAAAGTTCCGTTATCCAATTTTATATTTAATTTTAATTATTTAAACTTTATTAATATATTTATTATTAATATTCAGAACAATTTATTTTCTTTATTTAGTTGCTAAATAAGTAATATACTTTTAATATATACTTTCGATTCCTTAAATACTCGAAGTATTTCTTTAATATAAAATACCTAGGCTATAATACCAATTCCGCTAGCGAATATTAGAATATTATTATATTTTATAATATTTATTGGCGCCTTATAAAGGCTATTAATTATTATCTTTATATTTAAAGCTTCGATATAATTAAATAATTTATATATAAATCCGGATCTAAGCTTAACAAGGAAATATATATTTGTATTTTTTCTATTAATATTTTGATCCTATCAACTAATTATAAACGGATAACTTTGGAATATAAATTAAAAGCTTACCTTCGGTATTTATATATAAATATATTGCCTTATATATATTTTTTAAAGTTAGGATATTTTAATCTATAAGCGAACAGCGTCCCTAATTTACGTTACTTTGATAGAGGCGTAAGGTTGGAGTTAAACAAAGTTACGGAAGAAAATACAAGTAAAATACTTAACCGTTATAATAGTAAATATATAGATTACGATAAATATATAAAGCTTCGAAAAACTAAGTTTAGTATTAAGGTAACGCTATAATATATAAATAAGGAGTATTGTTAAAAGGAAATAAGCCTTCTGAAATACTTTAAATAAGAAGCTTCGGAAAACCGAAAAAGCAATTAATAAAAGAAGAGTTATAATATCTTAATATTATTAGTAAAAAGATATAGGGTTAACAGTAATATATATATACTAGAAGCTTATAAAATTGCTAAGAGTTATAAATAAGAAAGACGTTATTAATAAGAAAGATTGTAATATATATAAATATTTGCGTAAATACTATAATACCGATCGAATTATATAATTTAAAATATATTTATAAGAAAAAGCCGAGTAGGTCGGCTATAAAGCTAAGACGGCTAGCGAAGAACAGAGGAATTAAATATAATACCGCGAAAGAACTAGTTCGATTTCCGGCCTAAAATAGTATCTTTACCCCTATTAAATTATATATAATAATAAGAATTTAATAAATTTTAATATAAAAAGTATTATAACGATTCAAAGGGCCGAGGAATCGCCTATATTAAATAAATATTAAATATATTAGGTATTTGAATATATAAAAAAGAATCCGATCTTAAATCTAGCGGGAAATATAAATAGATATTTTATATAAAAGTAAATTAAGAACAATATTATTAGCGGTAAGACCTTAAATTTATATAAGGTTAGTAAGGTTTTTAAGATTATTTTATAAAACTATTCTATTTAATTTGAATAACTTCTTAAAAAAATATATATTAAATAAATATATATATAAAATAATAAATAATATTTTTAAAAAGGATTATTAGCCTTTTAAACTGTAGCCTAAAATATCAAACTTCTACTTTACCGTACGGTTGGAAGGACAATAGGTAAACTTTACTTTTTAAAAATACTTAATTATATTTAACGGCTACCTTACCTTATCAGGTAATAGGAAAAGACAAAATATTAATACCGGATTTATAAATTATTATTATTTTTATATAATATTTTTTACCCTTAGGATTAATAACGTCCCTGGGATCGATTTTATTCCTAAAGTATTTAATAATCTTAATTAAAGTTATATAAGGTTCAAATAGCTAGTTAATAGAAGCGAAAGCAGCCCCTTAGGGCAAGCTAAAAACTCCTTTATATAAAGAAGTATAGAAGTAGAAAATAGTATAGACTATAATAAAGGAGAAAGACTTGGACAATCTTACCCTTAACGATAAAAAGTCTTTAATAATTTATATTAAAGGAAAATTAAATAAGTTATAAATACTTAAGCAGATACCGGCGTTATCGTATTTTTATAATTAATTAATATTAAGCGTTTGCTATTCCTGCTCTAATATACTATCGTTTCTTCGGCGTTATATATAACTTTTTATAATATAGCAATAAATATATATATATTCAAAGAAATTACGAATAACTATTTTTTTAATTATTAAAATAGGAGGCAAAAGTAGCCAAAATATTATATAACTGGCTTCTTAATATATTTCCTATAATATTAATTTCTTTAAAATCTAATTACTTAGAATATTAATTATAAAATAATATTATAAATTTAAAATTAAAACTCTTTCCGGAATACGCAGTTATATATAAGATTATAAAATTTTATTTTTTAACTTACCTTCCCCTCTTTCAATTATAACGGCTACTTTTCCTTATTTGCAAATAGTATTCCTTTATTATATTTTATATATTTTTTAAGTTATTCTCGGTAATTCAAGATTCCTTCTATTTAACTTTATATTCTTAACCGGCGGCGGTCGGTCTTTAATTTATAATTTTTTCAATTTCTTATTTCCGGCTATTAAGCTTTGCGTTAGTAATATCTTATAATAAGATCGAAATATCGTAAACTTAATATATAGAACGGAGAGATTACGCCGGGCAAAATAATAAAAATATATTATTAAAGGTAGGATATTTCGTAAAGTTATTCGGTATTATTAAAGGGTTTAGAATAATATTTATAAGATTTTTATAAATTCGGAAAAACTTCGATATTTAAAAGCCTCCTTTCGAAGCCGATATAAATCTTTTAGCGTTTTACCTTTCTTTTTATTCTATAATATCTATAGCGGTATTATTATATATCCTTTTAAAGGAAGAAGAACCGTACTTTTTAATTAATATAAATATTAAATTATAAATAATATTTAAAGAAAATAAATAATTAAGGATATTAAAAAAAAATTTAAAATTAATAATATTAAAATTTAATAGCTCCCCTAAATAAAGTCCGTAGAAATCTATTATCCTTTTATTAGAATTTACGTTTATAGCTATAATAGAAACGGTTATTATATTAATAATATTTATATTATTATTATTATCCTCGATTATTAAGGGATTATCTAATATATATTAAAAAGGAGTTTGATAATTAAGAAAGAATATATAATTCAATATTTATTTTTATCAGAACCTATTTAATTAAATAAGCGGAAATAAAAAAGGGGTATTTTGAAAATAAGTTTTAATTATAATTATATTTATTCGAATACGAAAATATCCGGATTATTATTAATATTATTATATTTATCAATTATAATAGAGCCTATTAAAAGTTGACGGAGCAACTTATAATAAATAAGAATTACAAATTAACTTAAATACCGGGCTTATATTAATATATTTCCGTTATTTTTATATAAAAATATATTTTTTATTATATTCTTAGAAGACTTCCGGATATTAATAATATTTATATTTATCTTAACCTTATTTCTTTTTTTTTTATTTTAATTATTTTTATTTCTGTTATTTATTTTCTCCTTCTTTTTTCTTTTATTAATAGAATTGGATTTGGTATTTTTTATAATATTGCAATCCGATTCGATCTAATCGTAATAAATAGATAATAAGGAGATATTAAAGGATATAAAAAGTAAAAAGGATATAAGGAGTAGAAAGGGTATAAGAAGTAAAAAATATATAAAAAGCAGAAAAGGTATAAGAGGCGGAAAAGGAAGTAGAAAAGGTAAAGGACCAGATATTAAATTATTTCTCTTCTTATACTCCGTAATACCTTTGGATTAAAGGAAATACTCGGTTAATATTAAAAATAACAAATAACGATCTAAAAAAAGCGTATTTAGTATCCGAACTTATTATAAAAATTATTAAAAGATTAAAGGAATTTTGCTTTTTATTTCCTTCTTAAAGTATAGAGCTATTATTATTAAATTTGTAATTTAATATAATTCCTTCTTCCTTATAACTTTCTTATTGCGGTTTAGAAGTAGGGACCTTATTTGTATATTTTTTATTAAGGCTATATAATAATTTTTCGATAAATAGGAAGTAATAATTATTATTTTTATAATTACTTTTATTTCGGATTATATTTCTTATTAAATATTTATTATATAAAGAAGTTAAAGGTATATTTCCGGTTTATAATTAAATCCTAATAGGTTTTAATACTAGTTTACTAAATCTTAAAATAAGAAAATCGCTATATCGGTTAATAATATTATATTGCTTTATAAAAGGGAATATAGAATATAAAAGCCGATAAAATTAGAAAGAATTCGGGTTAACAAAAGTTATTATAAGATATAAATATAGAAAGTATAATTAAGAATAGTTCGTTTGTTAAATAGCTTAAATAATAAAATTCGAAATTAATATAGCAAAAGCGGGTCTATTTATACCTAAAAGCTAATAGTTTCCTAATATTTAATAAAAATATTAATATCTTATTTTTATACGGAGTACCGCGCTAGCTTATTCCCTCTATATAAATACTTGTATAGACCCTCTAATAATTGGAAAAACTTATTATTTCCTATATAGCCTAATTCTAGCTACGCCTTTTATATAAATATTAGATTTCTATATCTAATTGATTACGAGTTATAATTATTATAAAATATATTAATATTTTGCTAAATATTAACTTTGTTCGCTTATTTATTATCTAAGTCTAATTGTCCTTCGGATCTATTATATATTCTTTATATTCAACTCCGGTTATATTCAGTATAATCGAGTATTTTCGGTATTTAAATTGTATTAACTAAAGGCCTATATCAAGACTATACCTACTACGGTCGCTTAGTTATAATTAATTATTATTATTTATATTTAAGTTTAAGGGTATTTTCAGTATTTAACCTGTATTAGCTAGAAGCCTATGCTATTAACTTACTTACTACTTCTGAATAGCTTCTTAATAAAAGATATTAATATTTATTATAATTAAGTATTTTGCAAAATTATAAGACAATTAATTTAAATATATTTTAATTAAACCTTTATAATATATTATCGCCTATAAAATAGTTCTTTAATTAAGGCTTTATATTTATTATAATTAAATATTTCTACCGCTTTTAAAATAATACCGGTCTTATAAGATTTTGGATTTATATTAATAAGTAATTAGGACTTATTTTAGCTAGGCTATTATAATATATTATAGCTTATAAAATAGCTTTTTAATTAGGACTTTATACCTATTATAATTAAATATTTTTAATAATTTAAACCCGTATTGATCTTATAAGATTAAGAATCTATACCGACGAATAATTATAATATATCTTGGCTAAGTTATTATATTATATTATCTTTTCCGAAATAATCTTTTGAACAAAGAAATACTACTAAGTTATATCCTTAATAATAATACGGTAGTATATATAAAGAACGCGTAATATAATAAATAAAATACCCTATTTAACTAAGATATAAAGTTTTTTTTTGATTAGCCTTCTATTAATCTAGGGACGCTTTTGATAAAAACTAATTTATATTAATATCTCCTTAAGTAAATAGGGAATAATAGTATTTAGAACAAGGTAGCAAAAAAGGGAGGTCGAATATAAAATAAAGGCGAAAAGGGTCTTAGAGGCCGAAAAGGAAATATATTTTTAAAAAATAAATTTAATATAGAATAAAATTATTATAAAATATAAATTGCAATTTATTTAAGGTATTTAATATTAAGCGAGAATATTTAATAAGAAAGGATAAGATAAATTAATAATTAAAATATATTATATAAGTCTAAACTTAAATAGGAGAAAATAAATAATTATCTAAGTTAAAATAACTAAGTTAATAATTTAGCAAATAAAAGAGGTATTTCAGGATAAATAAGGAGGAGGAAAAGGGAGGGTACAAAGGGGGAATCAGAGGGATATTTATAGAATACAAAAGTAGCGTAGGGTTATATATTTGCGTGTTCCCCAATACAACGGGTACCAAACTCGATAGAGCAAATACCGCAAAAAATATCATAATTAAAATATCGCTAAACTTTAAAAAAAAATTAGAAGCAGCTTATACCAAAGATAATAATTGGTTAAAGTTATTAGAAATTCTCTAAAAGGAGCAAAAATATAAGGAAACTGCTAAATTACTTAGAAATAAGCAAACTCAGAATATTATAAGATAAAAGGGGCAGAATAAAGAGCCTTTACCTATTAAAAATAAAATAAATATTATTTAAATTAAGCAATTCTTACTTAGAAATAATTTAATCTATTTTATTAATACTTTTAATAGGCGAGAACGTCTCTATATACCAAATTCTAAAGAACAAAAATTATTTTATATCGCTTATAATTAATATAACTATATAGGATTTTATTATATCTATTAGAAGTTAATAGAAAACTATTATTTCCGATATTTAATAAGGAGATTAAAGCGATATTATTTATTATTTAGAATATTAAATCAATCAAATTAAGCGTTATTAATCTTATAGAAACCTTAAGTTAATTGTTACGCCCCCTATTATTTTTTATATTATTATTATTAATTTTATTATAATATTACCTAAAACCTAATCCGACTTTAATTATTATATAACTATTATTTATAAATTCTCTAAGCAAATAATAGTTATCTCTGGAAAAGATATTTAGGTAACTTAAGAATAAGCAATAATAATATTATATACTTTAATTAATTAGGGTATATTAAAAGTTATTATTTTTAATTAAGATCCGAAATTCCTCTCGAAGCTCTGGAAAGCGATTTTTATAAAGCTTGATATTAACTTATTAATTAATATAGCCTATTATCCCCAGACGGATAGGTAATCAGAATATATTAATTAAATATTTAAAATTACTCTATATTTTTTTATAATAAATTATATTAAAAAGGAATAAGACAATTTTTTACCCTCTCTAAAATCTACCTTAAATAATTCTATAAATACTTTAATTAACTAGTCCTTAAACGAGATTATTTATAGAATTAAGCTTTATAAAGGAGCTATTAATATTTAAGGGAAATTACAAACGGACTTCGTAAAAGCTCGAAATCGATATCGATAAAAGGCTATTAATATTATTACGTTTATACAAATAGAATTTAAACGAATTTATAACTCGAAATATAAACTACTTTAAATAAGTAAGGGAGAATTTGCTTTTCTTAAATTATATTATAGATATCGTTTATTTAATTTTGAAAATTATAAGCTCTTAAATTAATATACTAGCCTGTTTAAGATTATTAAGAAGATAAAAATATTAGCTTATAAACTCGAATTACCCTTAATAATAATAATATATTTAATAATATTAATAGCAATACTTGAACCAGCGCTAAAGGGCGATAATCCCTATTAACGATTAATCTTGAATAGTTCTGGACTAATATTGAATAATATAAAATAAAAGGAAAATTAGGACTCTTACGAAATTAAATAATTATTTAATTATAAGGTAATAAATTTATTAGGAAAAGATTCAAATAAGGATATTAAATATCTCGTAAAATAGAAGGGACAGGGCCTTATTTATAATATTTAATATAAAGCCGAAGACCTATAAGGAATAAAGGAGATAATAAAGAAATATAATATCAAATTTGGCGTCTACTCCTAAATATTTAAAAGTAATATTAATAATTTTAGATTTTAGTATATTTTAATAAGAATTTTATAAAGATTTTATATAAAGTTTTATTAACCTTTAGCTACTATTTCGCGTTATAATATTATTTTAATATTTATATATTCGTTAACTCAGATTTTCTCTTTGTTAAAATTATTTTTCGAACTCGAATTAACCAAATTTATATTGAATATTTTCAAAATTTGCTCTATTACTTTTGCTTTTACTAAATTCAGAATTATAATACCTTATTTTCGAATTGTATTAGGTATTTCTAAAATATTAACTCTTATTTTTTTATATTAATTTTCCAAAATTATTTTATTTTTACGATATCTTAATTCTTGATTAATATTCCTTTATCAGTTATTTGCCTAAGTATTATTATAGCTCTAGCAAAGATAAAAAAATAGAAGCTGATAAATAATAATCGAAAAGAAAGAGAAAAATTAAAATTTATAAATTATTATTAAAATAAAAAACTTAATATAAATAATATTACTAATATTATACCCTTTATTAAATATTGCTTAAATACGGATTTAATATTTAAAATAATTAAATCGGATATATTAATTAAGATCAAATATATTCTTTTCTTAAATATATTTATTGCTAAGTAATTCAATACTGCTTAAATTAATTATAAAATATTTATACGAGAATTTAGGAAGCAGAAGAACTATCTAAACGATTTATTTATTTAACGATATCCTAAGGTATTTAAATATATTATATTTTAGAGTTTAGAATATTCTGATCCCGGTTTTAAAAAGATTTAAAAAAAAGAAAAAATTATAACAAAGAATTATATTTTTAATATTAAATATAAATAAGAATCTTATAATTATAACAAAGCAAAAAGAAATAAAATTATTTTATTTATATATAGCGAACCGAGAATAACTAAGCAATTTATTTATCTAATATTATTTATATTTAAGTTATTAAAGAAGATAAATATAAAGATAATAATAATTAAGGATTAAATTATCTTTCTAAGTAGGAAAGGAAAAGTTAAGGAAAAATAAATTACCTTAGAAGGAAACTAAGGTTTACCGGGTCTATTATTATTTCGAAAGGGCAAAAATAAATATAATATAGAATTATCCTTAGAAGTAGAAGAACAAACAGCAAAGAGGTAGAAGATAGATAATAAGAGCAATATTATACTTCAAATTAAGATAAAATAATTAAAATTTAATAATTATTCTTTAATAAAGAAATTAATAGTCGTTTGTTAAGTTACGATTAATATACTTAACTAAAACGAAGCTTATTAATCCGAAGTTAACAAATACCGAGTATAAGTTAATTAATTTATCGAACTTTATAATAACGGATTAATTATAGAAGTTCTTAAGGAAGGAAAGGCAAAATTTAATATATTAAAAAAAATATTATATAAGATAATAAAAGTAAATAACAAAATCGTAAATATAATAAATAAGTTAAAGGATTCCTTAACTTAATATTTAAAATCTCTTATTATAATATTCAATACCGACTTTGGCGTATAAAGATATCGCCTTAAAACAGGGGACCTAGGGCTAGCAATAGCCCCGATATTATTAATTATATAGTTTGAAAACTATATAAATATACTTAATATTTATTATAATAAGGAGAAATTATTATTAAGCTCTTTTTCAATCAGATCTAAAGATATTTATAATAATATAGCAAAGGAGCTCCGGTTTAATCAAGGTAATAAAACCGAAATAATAATATTTTTAAACAAAGAAGAAAAAATTATATTCAAAAATATTATTAAATAAGTATTAAAGTTATTATATAAATTATTATAAATAATAAAGCTATATAGAAGCTTTTTTCTATAACCTTTTCGCGAGTATTAGAAGGAGTAGATTTATAATATCGAAAAAATTATACCTAGATTATATATTTTCTATATAAAGATACGCCGCTAACTTGTATTAATAAATATACTTCGAGAAATAATAAATATTTTATTCTTAATTTTTAATATAGAAAGAGTTTTAGAGGAAAAGCTTGCTTAATTCTTAATAGATCCTATTATAAAATTAAAAGAATAATAAGATTATTTATTAATTAAATAAGCCTTACCCGAAACGATTACTACCTAATCTCTTATATCTAATTTGCCTTAAAGGATAATACCTACGTAAGTTAGAGCCTTTTCGGTATAAGAGACTAAAGAGGTACAAATATATAAAAGAAGCAAATAAATAATATTAATACTTAAATCTTTATATAAATTGGAATATATAAAATTCAATTAATCTTAATTATTTATAAATAAATATTCAGTATTCAATATTTATCTTCTTTAATTGCTATATTAATAATCAAAACCTTTAATTATATAATCCGCTAGAGCTCGTTTATTTTCAAATATTCAATTTATATTTATATATAAACGAGTTATACCTTTAAGTTATATATTATTTAAGGAAGATTTACCTCTTTCGGGAACTTCCTAAGAATATATCTTTTATAATAATTAGCCTAATTTACCTTCTTTATTAGATAATTTCCTAAGCCTTATAAAAATAAAGCGAAGACTTGCTACTTTCAGCTAAACTAATAATTTAAATATAACTAATATAACTGTAAATAATATAATATTAATAAGTAATATATTAATAAGTAAGGCAGTTTCCCTAATTCTTATTAATATTCTAGATTCGATAGCTTTATTTTATAAGGAGCTATAAGAACAAAAACGATAAAGATTCGAATACTTATTAATTTAATATTAATATATATTGTATATATTGCTCCTCGAGGATATATAAAGTATTACCTGTTAGGGGCAACTATTGGGGTTTTCCCCTATTTAACTTAGCTTAACTAATAATATAAATAGATAGGAATCTACCAGGATTCCCTTGATTATCAATTCTACTTATACTAAAAAAGATTATAAATTGTCTATTTCTGCGTAGTTCCTTAACAAATAGCCTCCTTTTTCCCTTAATTTTAATTTAATTAAATATTTTTAAAAAAGGTTTAAGGAGCTTATTTATAAGATACGGTTAAATATCGAAAAAATATATAAAAATAATAAAAAGATATAAAAGGTTATAAGGGAGGCTTTAAAATAAACTTAGTAATTATTTTTTAAAAAATTATTAATATTATTAATTAGGAATATAAAAAGGAAGATAAATATAATAATAAAGGTTAAAAAGTAATATACGAAATATTAAATATAAAATATTTTTAAGGAATTAATATATTATTATTAATTAATTATTATATAAAGATATAAGGTTCTCTTATAAATAATTGGTAAATTAAATATAATAGGGGAAATAGTAATATAGGGTTGTTTTTAGCTTGGCCCAGACTTTTGATATAATACTATATGTTTAAAATTGGGTTTTATTAGATTATAAAGTAGACTCCTTTACGCTAGATATGCTATATATATAGGAGGACTCTTTGTTGGAGAATGGCTGGGGCAGTCTCTCCAGCAGCACTAAGCCAAATCAGGTCTAGCGTATCGCAATCCTAGGATTACTGTCAGCCAGGCTATATACCGAACAACAAAGGCTATACTTAGGGTATATTAGCTCTATTAAATATCTTATTATTTATAAGGCCTAGATTAATCAGCTGAATATATAAATAAGCCTATATTCCTAATTAAATAAAGTAATTGAAATCTCTTAAGTTAATAAATTATAAGCCTGGCTAGTATCTGTATATTTATATAAAGAAAAAAATATTTAAATTTTTAATTTATAAATATTATTATTTTATTTACCCTTATACTAAGCTATAGAGATAGTATATAGGAAGGTAATTATCCTTGAAGAGATTTTTAATTATTATAATTAGGCCCCTGAAATATAAGCTACTTTTATTAAAGAAAAATCCTAATCAGCTATTAGTAAAGATAAAATAATATTAACGATAATCTGCCCTTAATAAATAAGAAGGCTTAAGCTATTATTATTCTAATATATAAATTATATATTAAAGACCTCTTTAATAGCAAAAAGGATACTATAAAAATATAAAGGCTTCTAGAGAATAAATTCTAAAAGAAAAATAATTATATTATATATATAGCTGTTTAATATTTAATTAATATAGATTCTATTACTTTTAAGAGTACTAGCGAGTATACTAGCTATTTACGTTACTGAAATAATCGCTTAGCAATAATAATATAAACTATAAATAAAATAATATTAGCTTATTTATTCCTGAAAGGTCTTTTAAATAAGATAAAATTATATTAAATTTAAATTATTTAAATTATAGATAATATTAATAGAAATATTACCTTTAAGGAGATTACTAAGGTAATACTTGCTTATAATAAATAATAAAGCCAAAAAGGCTCCTCGAAAGCCTTAAAAGTAAGGAACTTTAAAAAGCAGGGGAAAATAAAAAATAATAATAATAATAATAGCAAAAAGGAAAATAATAAAAATACCAAACCGAAATACTCCTATTACAAAGGATCTTATATAAAGGAAAAATATTATTATTTAAATAGCAACCTCTATTTTAATTAATAGAAGCTAAAAGATAAAAAACTCCTCCCTAAAGATAATAAGGAGAAAACGAGATAGGTCCTAAGGGTATATAGCCCTAAAACAATTATTAATCTTAAAAAGATATTAATAATATAATTAGTACGCAAAGCGTTTAGAAAATCAGATATTTATTTGGACTCAGGAACTAAAATCTATATTTATTTTAAATAGCAATATTTTATTTCTTATTATATATATAGTTACCCTGTTAATAAGATTGATAATATTATTATAATAATAAAAGAAAAAGGCTCTATTATTATAACAATTGATAATAATAAAGAAGTCAAGCTAATAAATATATATTACGTCCCAAAGAGTTAATATAACGTTATTTTAATAACAAAGTTAGTTAAGAAGAGGTATATAATATTATTCAGGGGAAAATTTTTTAATATTAAGGATAAAATAAGGAAAACGTTATTTTTAGACTAAAAAACGGGTAATAATTATCTTATTCCTTAATCTCCCTTAAAATATTAAAAGTATATTAGGAATATTAGAACAAAGGACGTTCTAGCCTTATAAAAGCTTTAATATATATACTTTAAGTATATTGGAATAGCTTTAATAAAAAGCGTAATAAAAGTAACTATCGGAATAGATATTAAACAAAATAATAAGTTTAAAAATATAATATTACCGGAATAGTAATATAAAGTCTATATTATAGGAAAATAATCTTATATTTTTAATTACGAGTTAATAAAGAATAAGCAAGTAATACTTCTAAGTAAGTAATAATTTATAAATATTACTAAAAATAGAAAGATTACTCTTATAAAAGATAATACGAAATATATTTTAATATTTATTAATAAATATATTAATATAATAATTACTTATCTTCTTCTTCTACGAGAAATAAGCCCTATTAATAATTATATTAGGGATTATATTAGGAAAAATAATACCAAGGGATATATTATTAGTTATTTATATAGAGATAACGCAAAAGAATTTATTAATTCGCAGGTATAAACGATTCTTAACTAGGCTGGTATTCAATAGGAGCCGATATTACTATATAACCTTTACCAAAACGGTATTATTAAGCGAAGCAATAGAATATTATTCGAATAAATTAGAATAGTATTGTTTTATTCAGGATTGAATAAAGATTTTTAGGAGGAAGCTTTAAATTTTATAATATATACTAGGAAGAGGCTCCCTATAGCAATATTTAATGAAAAATATTATACGAAAGATAAATTAGAAAGAAATTAGATATTAACTATATAAAGTTATTCGGATATATTTATTAAATATATAATAAAGATATTTATAAATAGAAACTCAAATTCCGGGGTATTAAATATAGATTCTTAAGATTTAATAATAGTTTTAATCAATATCGAGTATAGGATAAAAAGGCTAAAGGATTGAAACTTTTAACCTATATTATCTTTGATAAAATAATATTAATAAAGATATACTTGTTTGAAATAAGAAATAGTAAAAAAATTATTCCTAATATTCCTAATAAAATAAATAATATATTAATAAATAAGCAATCTACGAATATAGAAGCAAATATTTAAAACGCTAATATTAATAAGGAAATTAGCTTTAGCCCTAATATGCAAAACGGATTTAAAGAAGCTAATATTCAAAACGCTAAACTTAATAAGATAATTAATTTTAACTCTGATAAGCAAAATACTAAATAAATATTAAATATAAAGTTAAATAAGGAAATTATAGTTTATATTAACGATATACTATTTTTATATAATAAGTAAAGAGTATTAGGAATATAACAAATACCTCCTCAAACTTATTAAGGGCTATTAATACTATTAGAATATTTATTAAGACGGTCTATAAGACCTTATTTATTAATAAACTATTATAATCTTTAAAAAGGAGTAAAGGAGGGAGGATTTCCCTCCGTATAGACTTCTTAAATAAGCGAAAATGAAAATACTACCTTTCTTAAAAATTAGCGAGAAGTACTTTTAAAGTTAGATAAAAAATAATAGAAAGCAGTATTCCAGACAGAACTAAATATAATAAAATCTAAAAGGGTATAGAAAATCAGGAAATTATTATTAGGATATAAAATACTCCCAAAAAGATAAGTATTATTAATTAAGTTAAGTATTAAAGGCGAAATCGTTAAATATAAAGCTTAATAGGTTATTAAGGGCTTCGAATAGATAAAAGGAATAAATTATAATATTATTTTCTTATTAATTATAAAAACTTTAAGTTAGAAAATATTTTTAGCCTTAGGAATAAAGTATAATATAGAAATAGAATATTCCGATATCGATACTATTTTCTTAAAAGCAATTCTTAAAGAAAAAGTATAAGTAGAATAACTTTATAAATATACTAACAGTATAAATAATATATATTATTTAGAAAAAGCCTTATATAGCCTTCAATAATTATTTAAGGAATAAGGAGAAATATTAATAATAAAGTTAAAAAATTTTAATTTTAAGTAACTCCAAAAAGACAATTTTATCTTTATTAATAATAAAGGAACGATCGTAGCTACTTATATAGATAATCTGCTAATACTTTTATATATAAAGAAGGCGATAAGCAAGCTAAAAGCTTAACTTAATAAGAAATTCAAACTAAAATATTTAAAAGCTATTTCTTTTTATTTAAAAATAGAAATCTCAAGAAATCGCGATAATTATATAATAATTATTACTTAAAAAAATTATATCGCCCAGATACTCAAGCAATTAAGAATAGAAGATTGCTATACCGTTAAAAATATTATAAATAAGAATATAAAGCTAGAATAGCTACCTCCTAAATACGTTATTAATAAGAAGTTGAAAAACGATTTTATATCTATTATTAAGGCCCTAAATTAGGTAGCCGGAATAAGCTAATTTAATATTAATTTTATAATATATTATTTAAATAAATACCTCGTATAGTTAATAAACAATTATTATATAATAGCAAAACAGGTAATAAAATATTTAGCTAATACGATTAAAATTAAAATAATATTTAGGTTAAGTTATATATATAATAGGACCCTCTAGGCCTACTTTGATTCTTCTTAATACGATAATATTAATAATAGTAAATCTATAGCAGAATATCTTTTTAAGCTAGTTAATAAATCGGTTAATTAAAGGTCTAAATAGGAGCCAATTATAACTATATTATTAACTAAAATTAAATATATTATTATATTAAAAATATATAAAAAAGCTATATATTTTAAGAATTTGCTTTAGGAACTTAGATATAATAAGGAAGATATAAAAATTATAAAAATAAACTTAAATAATAAATTAGTAATTAACCTAGCCGAAAACCCTATAATATACCCCAAGACGAAGTATATACGACTTCGGTATTATAAAGTAAAGGAATTAGTATAGAATAAAGATATAATTATAAACTAAATCCCTATCGAAAAAATAGTAGCAAATCCTTTGATAAAGCCAATAATAGCAGTAAGCCTAAAGTATATATTTTAGCTACTAAAACTAGCCTAAGAAGGCAAAAGAGGAAGTATAAAGCTTAATAAATTATTTGCTAATAATATTTTAGAAACTATTATAAAGCCTGAAAAGGGGTATTAGAGAATAATTAAGGTAATTTCTTTAGCAGTATTAAGCCAAATTAGGTTTAATATATCGCAATCTTAGGATTACTATTAGCTAGGCTATATACCGAATAATAAGGGCTATACTCAGGGTATATCAGCTCTATTAAATACCTTATTATTTATAGGGCCTAGATTGATCAGCCGAGTATATAAATAAGCCTGTATTCCTAAGTAGATAGAGCAATTGAAATCTCCTAAGCCAACACTCTTCAAACAGTAGTTTTGCGGAATAGATTTTACTTTATAATTGAATAAATAAATACTCTAATAATATAACTCGTTTCTATCAAAGTTCTACGAAAAAAGATATAGAACCTTAATTAAAGCAGCCTTTGCTATATACAGTTTCTTCTTCTACCTGCGAGTACAGTTGTAACTACAGTGTCACGGAATGCTTCATATCCATAATTTCCTGCCATTCGATTTGATAGAAACTTTTCTTTTTGTAAATGTTACTTGATCATATCCCTTGCCTATCAACTTGCTCTCTGAAGGCTTTTGACCACGCCGTTGGCGAAACCCTACAAAGGTTGGATGTGAAGGGCTTCGTAGAAACGCACGAGAGAGAGGCTTTTGCTGAGGCAGGAAAGGAATTCATATACACTTCTTTTGTGGATGTATCAAGGTAGGTTTTGCAAGTGTCTTGAGATGGGCGAGAACAGGAAGTCTATCGTGAGTTGCAGGTCCATTATCCACTTTGCTTTGTAACATCCTCCTCAGGGAGACCGATCCATTCCAAAGGATCATGTCTCCACACTCTTTGCATTTCTCTTTTCTTATATCTTGACCATCTTCACCGCGACTGAGAGTGTCTTCAGAGATCGAATGCTTGGCTCTGGTCCCAACGACTCGGACAAAAGCTGCCTTCCACGTTCTGACTGTCTGCTAATGTCCAACCTGAATGACAACCTTCCCAGTCTGCCTGCCTTGCCAAACATGCTCTATTGCCTCCGCCGCCTTTTCGAACGGAAATCGCGCATCGATGATATCGTCGAACCGCATCTGCGTCGCCTCCACCGCAGCATACAAATCCTCCAAATCTTGCTTCGAACCGACATTGATTCCTCTTCATTTAGAGTCAGCTTGGTTTTCCTCAATTGGGACGGCATCTGACCTCAAAGTGGTTATCCGATCAGTCAACGTGGGAATCAAGTCTTCCAGATCCTTCTCATCCTGCCTCCCCAGATACCCTACTTGACTCACGACTCCTCCTCGCTTCGTGCACTTCACACTCTTGACAAGCGAACTCGTCCCGCCGTTCTCCAGCACCATATCGACGCCATTGCCTCCATCGAGACTTAGGACTTCCTCATGCCAATTCTCAATCTTGGCACAATTGACTGTTAACAAAGGTGGATTGTTGTACCTCTCACCCACACGCCGCAGTCCTTCGTCCAAGGAAGAGGAGAGGATGACTTTGCATCCTATAGCCTGCGCGAGTTTGAGAGCGATCATACTAACTCCTCCAGTCCCTATAGTTTCACGTCAGCCAGCCGCTGCTGCATATTCCACCTTTCCTTTCACCCTTCGAATTTATCCCTTCACCAACGGCAAACGGACCAACGTACCTTGGATAAGAACTGCATTGCCCATCCTCATCCCCTTTAGCGCCGTGACACCCGCACACACTAACGTACTCGCTTCCTCCAAACCCCCTCTCCCATCTTCATGCAAGTACCTAGGAAGCCTTACAACCAACCCTTCCTAAACAACCAGACAATCCGCACGCACGCCATCAACATCTGCCGCCGACCACACTCTCTCTTGCTCCCGTCCCGTGGTACTAGCTTGATCAAGTATTGGAGATATAACATTCCCCACCTTCAAACTCTTCACGTTTTCGCCCACGGCGATGACAGTGCCGACGGCATCACTACATGGAACTCCACGAGGTAGGACGGGCCAGGGATTCCTGCCGTGGGTGATGTTGGCGTCACGCCAATTCAAAGATATGGCATGGACTCCGATTAGGATCAAAGTTAGCGGCAGGGGATGCGAAATCGATTCTTCGAGGAGTTCGAGGAGGGGAGGGGAGGGGACGTCGGTACGTCTCCAGATGCTCCTCGTCTTTGGATTGTTCGAAGCTGGGGTTTTGCTATCAGACCTGTTATAGTCGTAAGAAGAATATCGGTTTGATAGCCTAATCGAAAAAGGCTTAGCATCACCAAAGTAGACCAAATGGATCTCGTTGGGGGACTATCTAACAGTGTGACACTTCTTATTACAAAGGAATGCGTCTCGTGAATCAAGAGGGCATATTTGCACGGTGAAAATCAGATACATATAATACCCTGCTGATGATCCTTAATCTTCCCCTGATACTTAATATTACTGTAATGAAGCTCACGCGGCTTCTAGTATAACGACCATCTGAGGATAGAAAGCGTACGTAAGGAGGAGCAAAAGAGTCGAACGCTGACTGAACTTTACTGACCACTCAGAAAGCTCCCTATCCTACCCTTAGAATTACGGCCAAGCTTGGCCGAGTGTACTGCACAGGTCCTATCAAGGCTCAGTGTTCCAATGGGTCTTCTGAGGGTTTGTGGGAGAACTGTACGGAGTACCAGCCCGAGCAGCCGTAGTCCGTACGGCGCTAGTATCCCCACTAGCGTCTTTACGCACGACGAGTTGCTGTGAATCTACGACTTCCGTCAACCTTCACCTCCTTCAACTCCCAAAAGTCCCCGATCCCAAATCACTCGAAATAACCCCACCCCTCCCCCCAATCCTCTCACCCTCCCGCAATCATGGCACGTCCCCCCCCCTCCCCCTTCCTCCGCCAACCCAACTAACCCGCGCCCTAGGCCCGCAACTCCGAAAAAGCACAAAGCATGCTCTTCCGCTTCCGGGCGCAACAAGCCGCCTCCCTGGGCATCATCGACATGGGCCGGACGCGGCGCCCCAAACTCATAACCGCCGAGACCAGCATCCCCGCGTGCGAAAAATGGCGCGGGCAGGTCCTGAAGGAAATATCGAGGAAGGTGTCGAAGATCCAGGAGGCGAGCTTGAGCGATTTCCAAATCCGGGATTTGAATGATGAGATTAATCGACTTATGCGGGAGAAGCATATGTGGGAGGGGCAGATAAGGGGGTTAGGGGGACCGAATTATATGAGGGGGGGGAGGGTGGTGGATGAGGGGGGAAGGGAGTTCCCCGGGGGGGGAAGGGGCTATAGGTAAATTCTTTTTCTTGAATAGTCTGGGCTGCTTTTTTTTCTTCTATACTCTTTTTAGGGGGGTG
>JAABUQ010000782.1_pt1 | contig 73544 bp, 59 predicted proteins | sample 5560001 | NCBI WGS metagenome assembly JAABUQ01 (sample SAMN10711888, study PRJNA513371) | rock metagenome | isolation source: Antarctica rocks | place: Antarctica: Victoria Land, Finger Mt nord | collected 2015-12-18 | reverse complement strand
GCGGGCGGCCCGCCGACGGCGCCAGCGTGAGCGTCGTCACCGACTGGGCGGCTCGGGGGCCTGCTCCCGGAGCCCGGTCCCACGGAATGCGAATTTATGGCCACGGGCAAGCCAAGTGACCCACTAGCTCATTGTTCGTCCTCGGCAGGCCTTCGACCTCATAGCACCGGAACAGGCCCGGCTCGTAGCTCCGTGTCACCTTGGCGAAGTGATCGAACGCCTCGACCAGAGTGCCCAACGTCGCGCGACGCCGGGCCAGCGTCGCGATCAGGTCGCCGTAGCGTCGCCGGACCCCTGCGGCATCCAAGCCCTTCTTGTTGCGGAGGATCGACGCCGCCCGGTGAATCCAGCCGAACCCCGCCCGGATCTCCGGCCACGACGCCTCGGTCGCCTCCAGGCCCTTGGCCAGGATCGATCGCAGCCGCGTCAGCTCCTTCGGGAGCCCCTCTTTACGCCCGCCCGGCCCAGGCTCTCGGCGACCTTCGCGAGTCGGTCTCGCAGCTTCAGCCCCGAGGCCTCCGGCGGCGGCCGGCCGTCGTCGGTCAACGCCGAGCGGACCGCCGCGCAGTAGCCCCGGATCGCCTCGGCCTCGGGGTCGTCCCGCCCCTCGACCTTCCGCTCGATCGGCCGGATGCCCCGCGCCTCCTTCTTGAGTCGGACCTTGGCGTGGCGATCGGCCTCGTCGACCGGCGTGGCGGCCTCGCGGAGGTAATGGAAGTGGCAGAGCTGGTGCGGCACGCCGCCGAGGGCCGCGCCGACCGCCTTGCGGATCGAGGTCTGGCCGTCGGAGATGACCCCGGCGATCGGCACATCCAAGGTCTGCCTCACCTCGCCGAGCAGCTCGGCCAGGTCGTCCTGCGACGAGGAGAGCAGGCTCCTGGCCAGGAGGACCTCGCCGGAGAGGACGTCGCGGATCACCCAGAGGACCTCGTGTCCGACGTCGGGCTGGAGACCGTCGATGGCCAGGACCGCCCGCCCGGCGGCGGCGGTGATCCTCCTCAGCCGGCCGACATCCGAGGTCGAGAGGGCCAGCAACTCGTCGTAGCGGTCCAGGAGGTTGCTGACGCCCCGGGGGCAGATCGGCACGCCGCGGCGGGCGAGCTCGTCATGGATCTCGGGGACGCTCCGATGCTCGGCATGTCGCAACGAGCCGACCAGGGCGATGATGTCGAGGCCGAATTCGTGCTGCGGCAGGGCATAATGCCCCTCCTGCTCGGGGCGGAGGCAGACCTTCCAGCGGGGGCAGTCCGGGTTGCGGCAGCTGCGGACCTGGAGTCGGAGCCGGATGAGGCCCTGGAGTGTCACGACGGTCCGTTGCGGCTTGTTGGCCGCCCAGAGCACGCTCCCACAGGCGGGGCAATTTCGGATCGTGGTGGTCAGCTCGAGGGCTAAGTCGGGCTGGGGCCTGGCGGTCCGTCGTGGCATGGGCTGGCTCCTTGAAGCGAGGCTCGCTCAAGGTGTAACGGATTCGCTCGACCCAATCAATCGGGCTTTGCCAATCTAGCTTTTTTCCGCTCATCGAGAGCGGTCTCAATCGCCTTGGCTCCGATCTTGTGGACTCGGTCGCGGACCTGGAACTCGGCCTCGCCGAGGATCTGCCGGTCGGGCGTGGAGGCGAGCAGTTCGGCGATGCCCTGGATCTCGTCCTCGACGACGGCAAGGAGACGCTGCTTGATGCGGTCGGCCTCGTCACGTTGCTCGGGGGTCAGGTCGAGTGGAATCCGGGGCATAGCAGGACCTTCCGTGAAGAAACGGCGAAGAGATTTGGGTGACGCATCCACGCCCTCCGTTGTACGAGATTTTCCACCTACATTCGAGACGCTCACCCGCGTCTGGATGAAATGCGTCGACGCGGCTGCCCCGATGCTCTATCCTGGCACTTGCTGAGGATTGCCCATGGCCCCTCCACCTACCCGAGTAGCGGACCCCGGCCCCCGTCGGCTGACGATCGGGGGACTCTGCCTGCTCGTCGCGGGGGTCGCGGTCGGCCTCTGGCTGCTGGCGATCCGGGGCGGGGAGGCGGCCTCGCCTTATCTGTGGTGGATCGGGGTCCTGGGCGGGGCCTCGCTGGTCGGGCCGCCGATCCTGCTCTGGGGGCGACGGAGACGGCGGGGGAGGTGGGGGCCGGGCGAGATCCTCTGGTTCTCGGAGGGGGTCTCGGCGTGGCTGCTCTGGCCGCCGATGGTCCGCGCCCGCATCCTCCCGCCGCATCCGCAGGTCATGGAACGTGGGTCGTTGTCCGCCAACTGCTTCGCCTACGGGACCCCCCTGATGGCGCTCCACGTCGGCTCGGCGCTCCTCTTCGGCGGCTGGATCCGCCCGCGGGGCCGGAGGCGACGGGCACGGTCCTGGCGCGAACGGTTCGGCCTGATCCTCGGCCTGCTCTGGGCATGCACCGGGCTCTACGTCCTGTACGCGATCTATCACGACGACTGGAAATGACCCGCGCGGGCCGACGGCCGGTCAGCCCCGCCACTCGCCGGTGAAGACCTCGACGGCGGCCCCGGTCATAGACACCGGCCCGTCAACGGCCGGCCAGGCGAGGTCCAGGTCGCCGCCCGGCAGGTGGGCGAGGATCGCGCGGCCGGACCGGCCGGTGAGGACCCCCGCCACGCAGACGGCGCAGGCCCCGGTCCCGCACGCCAGGGTGATCCCCGACCCGCGCTCCCACGTCCGCATCCGGACCTCGGCCGGGCCGATCACCTCGACGAAGTGCGCGTTGACCCGGCGCGGGAAGGCCGGGTGCCGCTCGAGCGCCGGGCCGACCGTCTCGACCGGGAAGCTCACGACGTCGTCGACGAAGACGACCGCGTGCGGGTTGCCCATCGAGACCGCCGTGACCCTCAGGCTGTGGCCGTCGACGGTGATCGGCGTCTCGAGCGGCGGGTCGCCGGGCAGGGTGCACGGGATGTCCGAGCCTTGGAGGATCGGCGCCCCCATGTCGACCTTCACGCGGCGGGCCTTCCCGCCCTCGGCCTCGATGTCGAGCGTGAGGACCCCGCGCCCCGTCTCGACACGGACCCGCGCCCTGGGCGCGATCCCGCGGTCGTGGAGGAACTTGGCCACGCACCGGACGCCGTTGCCGCACATCTCGGACTCGGAGCCGTCGGCGTTGAACATCCGCATCAGGGCGTCGGCCCGCCGCGACGGCCCGATCAGGATCAGGCCGTCGGACCCGACCCCGTAGTGGCGGTCGCTGACGGCCCGGGCGAGGGCGGCCGGGTCGGCGGGGGCCGGCTGGTCGAAGGTGGAGACGTAGACGTAGTCGTTGCCGATCCCGTGCATCTTGGTGAACTTCATCGGGGGCCCTCGGCGGCGGTCGGCGGCGTGAGCGGGTCGGTCGGCGGCGTCGGGTCGGGGCGATCCGGCCGGCCGCCTGATCAGGCTATCGCGATCGGCCGCCCGCCCGCAACCCGGCGTTAGTCCCTTGTCGCGACGGGCGTTGGGATCTACCTTGGTCACTCTACGACGGGCCGACGTCCGCGTGCCCCGCCCCGAACCAGGTGGTCCATGTTCCAAGAGCCGGGCCAGACCGAATTCGACCTGCGTTTCCGGCTGCTGGGGGTCCCGGTCCGGGTCCACCCCCTGTTCTGGGTGGCCACCGCCGTGCTGGCCAACAGCTTCGACGACGGGACGACGCTGGTCACCTGGATCGCCTGCGTCTTCGCCTCGATCCTCGTCCACGAGTTCGGCCATGCCCTGGTCGCCCGCCTCTTCGGCGCCCAGCCCCATGTGGTCCTGTACGGGATGGGCGGGCTGGCGATCTACGAGAAGCCGAGCGAGTCGCTCCGGCAGCGGTTCTTCGTCCTCATCATGGGGCCCGGGGCGGGGTTCCTGCTCTTCCTCGCGACGATGGCGGTCACCTGCCTTTGGCTCGGCATCTCCCCGGCGGACGCCTGGCACAACCGTTTCGACAAAGGCCGGACGCTCCCCTCGCCCCTGGCCCTGCGGGTGATCATCTTCCTGACGCACATCAACCTGTACTGGGGCCTGGTCAACCTCCTGCCGATCATGCCGCTGGACGGGGGCCAGATCGCCACGATCTTCCTCACGGTGCAGAACCCCCGCGAGGGGCGGCGGCGTGGGTACATCCTCTCGATGGTGACGGCGGGGGTCGCGGCCATCTTCCTCGTCCGTCGCGAGGACTACTTCCTCGCCCTCGCCGCGGGGCTGCTCGCCCTGATGAGCTTCCAGGCGCTCCAGGTGATGCACCTGAGGACGAGGTTCGGCGGGTCGGTCGAGGACGACGCGGACTGGTGGAAGCGGTAGCCATGTCGTGGCGGCTCTGGCTGGGGATCGGCTTCGGCCTGGGGACCGACTTCCAGGTCGTCCGCGAAGGCGGGACCGCGTTCGTCCGGGGCCGGATCGCCGCGGCGAAGGCGGCGGAGATCCGGTCGTTCGTCCGCGACGAGCTCGGGGACGTCGCTTCGTTTGCCGTCGCCTGCACGTTCGGCCCGCGGCGGTCGATCCGGTTCCGGTGGGCCGGGTCGCTCGACCGATGGTCGCGGCAGCGGGTCCGCAACGTCCTGGTCGAAGTCCTGAAATGATCGGCAATTAGGGCCAAACCCCCGGCCGCCCGGGGGCTTCGCCCTTCCCTTGACGGCCTCGGCGGTGAACAATCCAGGGGTGATGTACCGGGCCGTGCCAGGATCTCCCTCCGGAGTCCCCTCGCGACGCCTCGATCCCCCTCGCCGACGGCCCGGACCATGAGCAAAGCACGCAAGACCCGACGCCCCGCCGCGAAGCCCTCAACCCGCGGCGACGCGGGCCCCGACGGGGTCGCGGAGCTCGCGGCCACCGGGCGGGCCCTGGTCCTCTCCGAGCGGGCCGAGGTCGCCCCCCCCCTGCCCGACCTCCTGCCCCTGCTGCCCCTGCGGTCCGACGTCGTCTTCCCCCAGACCGTCGTCCCCCTGGTGGTCAACCGGGGGGCCGGGATCAAGCTGATCGACGAGATCAACGTCGGCGACAAGACCCTCGCCCTGGCCGCCCAGCGCCAGCCCGACGTCGACGAGCCGACGATGGACGACCTGTATCCGACCGTCTGCGTCGGCTCGGTCCTGAAGATGCTCAAGTTCCCCGACGGCTCGACCCGGATCGTCTGCCAGGGGATGTTCCGCGCCCGGCTCGTCGAGATCGTCCAGACCGAGCCCTTCCTCGTTGGCCGGTTCGAGCCGCTGGAGGACGTCCAGGACGACGGGGTCGAGCTCGACGCCCTGGTCCACCACGTCAGCCGGCTCTTCCAGCGGATGGTCGACCAGAGCCAGCAGGTCCCGGAGGAGCTGCAGGTCGCCGCGATGAACACCCGCGAGCCGGGCCGGCTGGCCGACCTGCTCGGGTCGAGCCTGCCGTTCTCGGTCGAGGAGAAGCAGCAGCTCCTGGACGAGGTCGACGTCAAGGGCCGGCTCACCAAGCTCGGCGTCTTCCTGACCCGGCAGCTGACGGTCCTGGAGCTGGCCACCAAGATCCAGGCCCAGGTCGGCTCGGAGATCACCAAGGCCCAGCGCGACCACTTCCTCCGCCAGCAGATCAAGGCGATCCAGGAGGAGCTGGGCGAGGGGGAGCCCGACAACCCCGAGCTGGACGAGCTCTGGACGAAGCTAGAGAAGGCCAAGCCCCCCGAGGAGGTCCTCTCCGAGGCCGAGCGCGAGCTCGAACGGCTCTCGGGGATGCACCCCAGCTCGGCCGAGTACTCGATCGTCCGGACCTACCTCGACTGGCTCGCGGTGCTGCCCTGGGCGAAGTCCAGCCGCGACCGGCTGGACCTCCGCCGCGCCCGCAAGGTGCTCGACGCCGACCACTACGACCTCGAGAAGATCAAGGAACGGATCCTCGAATACCTGGCCGTCCGCAAGCTGAAGAAGGACATGAAGGGGCCGATCCTCTGCTTCGCCGGCCCCCCCGGGACGGGCAAGACCTCGCTGGGCAAGAGCATCGCCAAGGCCCTCGGCCGCGAGTTCGTCCGGATCAGCCTCGGCGGGGTCCACGACGAGGCCGAGATCCGCGGCCACCGCCGGACCTACGTCGCCGCGATGCCCGGCCGGGTCATCCAGGGGATCCGCAAGGCCGCGACGAACAACCCCGTCTTCATGCTCGACGAGGTCGACAAGCTCGGCAACGACTTCCGCGGCGACCCCTCCGCCGCGCTGCTGGAGGTACTCGACCCCGAGCAGAACTCGACCTTCCGCGACCACTACCTCGACGTCGACTTCGACCTCTCGAAGGTGATGTTCATCGCCACGGCGAACATGCTCGAGACGATCCCCGCCCCCCTGCTCGACCGGATGGAGGTCCTCCAGCTCCCCGGCTACAGCGAGGAGGAGAAGGTCCTGATCGCCCAGAAGTACATCATCCCGAAGCAGCTCGACGCCCACGGCCTGACGCCGAGGCAGGTGACCTACGGCGACGAGTCGGTCCGGCGGATCATCGCCGACTACACCCGCGAGGCCGGCCTGCGGAACCTCGAGCGCGAGATCGCCACGATCTGCCGGAAGATCGCCCGGAAGCACGCCGAGGGGCATCGCGAGTCCACGACGGTCGACCTCGACCGGATCGTCGCCTCGCTCGGCCCCCCCAAGTTCTTCCGCGAGGTGGCCGACCGGACCGGCACCCCCGGGGTCGCCACCGGGCTGGCCTGGACGCCGACCGGCGGCGAGATCCTCTTCATCGAGGTCACGGGGATGCCGGGCAAGGGGACGCTGACCCTCACCGGCCTGCTCGGCGAGAGCATGCGCGAGAGCGCCCAGGCGGCCCTGAGCTACCTGAGGAGCCACGCCCGCGAGATGGGCCTGGACGGGGCCAAGATCGTCAAGACCGACCTGCACATCCACGTCCCCGCCGGCGCCGTGCCGAAGGACGGGCCGTCGGCCGGCGTGGCGATCTCGGCCGCGCTGATGAGCCTCTTCCGCCGCCGCGCGATCCACCAGGACCTGGCGATGACCGGCGAGGTGACGCTGACCGGCCGGGTCCTGCCGGTCGGCGGCGTCCGCGACAAGGTCCTCGCCGCCCGACGGGCCGGGATCACCAAGATCCTGATCCCCCGGCACAACGAGAAGGACCTGATCGAGCTGCCCGCCGAGGTCAAGGCCGACGTCTCGTTCCACTCGATCGACACGCTCGACGACGTCGTCGACCACCTGTTCCCCCCCATCAAGCCCAAGGCCCCGCCCGCCAAGCCGGCCGCGACGCGGAAGCCGACCGGCCGCCTCGACCCGCCGCGGAAGCCGGGCCTGACCGGCCCGGCGAAGGCCCCGCCCCGCAAGCCCGCCCGACCCAGCGGCTCGGCCTGAAAGCGGCCCGACCCGCCCGGCGAGCCCGGCGCGGATCGAGGTCCGCCGCGACGGCCGTCGATCCGCGCCCTAGGCTCTCCATCGAGAGGCCCTCGATCCGTCGAGGAGGGCCGATCGGGAGAGCCGCCGTCCATGATCCGCCCGACCGACCCCGGCCCCGCCGCCTGGACCGCCAAGGACACCCTCTCCGCCCTCGGCTGGTTCGCCGCGGCCCTCGCCGCCCGCGCGGTCCTGCTCGCGCGGATCGAGGGGGTGCTCGACCACGACCAGGCGGTCGTCGGCCTGATGGCGATGGACATCGCCGAGGGCCGTCGCTGGCCGATCTTCTTCGACGGCCAGCGGTACATGGGGGCGGTCGAGGCGTACACGGCCGCGGTCTTCGTGAAGCTCTTCGGCCACACGGCGCTGACGGTGGCGATGGCTCCGACGTTCTATTTCGCGCTCCTGACCGCCGCCCAGTTCGGGGCCTGGCGGAGCTGGTCCGGCCGCGCGGCCGGGCACCTCGCGGCGGCGATGACGGTCGCGTGCTCGCCGATGATGGCCCTCTGGAGCGTCATCCCCCGGGGGGGCTATCCCGAGGTCTTCGCCTGGTCCGTCGGCTTCGTGATCCTCTACCGACGCCTGACCCGGCCCGGCGCCGCGCGGCCCGGCGGGCTCGCCCAGGTGGCATGGGGGATCTATTTCGCGCTGGGCTACTTCATCAACCCGCTCGCCCTGGTCTTCTACGTCGCGGTCGCGGTCGACTGGACCTTGGGCCGCCACGGGGCCGACCTCCGCCGCGAGCGCGGCCCGCTCTGGCGATGGCCGGACTGGCCCTACGCGGCGGCGGTCTGGGGCGGGCTCGCCTTCGCCGCCGTGACCGTGGTCGCGGTCGGATGCCACGTCATGCCCCACGGGGACCAGGGGACGGCCGCCTACATCTTCCTGCTCGACCTCGTCCCGGGGATGGCGGGGCGGGCTATCGGCGTCTCGGTCGTGCTGGCGACCTTCGGGCTCGCCGCCTGGTGGACCGGCCTGGGCCGTCGGGCGTTCGAACTCGTGGTGACGCACAAGGGCTTCGCCGTCGGGGTGATGATCGGGCTAAGCCCGTTCCTGCTCTACAACCTCCGGGTCTGCCTCGGCCTAGGCGAGAACGAGCCGTCCCTGGCGGTCTGGATCCGGGCCCCCTGGGACCTGGGGAAGAACTTCCTCTTCGGCCGCCGGGCGTTGCCCGCACTCCTGGGCGGCGAGATGCGCGTCGAGGAGAACTCGTTCCTCGCTCTCGCCGGGATCCACCTGCCGAACCCGGCCTGGCCGGCGCTCTCCCGGGCGATGGCGATCCTCACGCCGCTGTCGCTGGCCACGATCGCCACCCTGCTCGTCGCCAGGGTCCGGGCCGACCGCGGGGCCTGGCGGACCTTCTGGGGGCTGCGGGGCGACTCGACGACGTCGCCGACGCTGCTCTGCTCGCTCGGCCTGGCCTCCTGCGCCGGCCTCTTCATGATCCAGCCGGCCAGCGCGGACGGCTCGTCGATCCGCTACCTCCTCCCCGCCTGGGTCTTCCTCCCCGGCCTGCTGGCGACCGCCTCGCTCGCCTGGCCGAAGGCGGCCCGCGTCGGAGCGATCTCCCTGCTGATGGGGGTCTGGACGGCCTCGCAGTTCGGCCTCCGCGCCGAGATGGATCGGCCGAGGCCCGAGAAGGACCTCATCGCCCGGCTCGAGGCGGCGGAGATCCGCGGGATCGTCGCGTACGGGCCGCTGGCGATCCTGGTGGCCGACCTGTCCAGCGGCCGCGTCGGCGCCGTCTGTTACGGCACGGCCTGGCCCCGGCTCGGCGACCGCTACCTCGACCGGCTGCCCTCCGAAGGCCCGATCTTCTGCGTCCTCGACCTGGACCCCGACGGCCGGTTCGGCCCGAACGAGAACCCGGTCGCCGAGGTCCGCGAGCTGTCCGGGAGTCGTCCGGACCTGGCCAGGCTCGTCGACCGGGTCGGCTGCTACGAGATCTGGCGGCTCGACATGCCCCTGGCCGAATTCCGGGCCTTTCGGGCCGCCCCCTTGCCCGACGGCCCTCGATCCGCGATCGTGGCGCGATGACCGGGAGGGCAGGCCGGCCCGCCCGGACTCCCGGAGCCCACGACCCGATGAGCCAGAGCCAGACCCAGAGTCAGAGCCAGACCGCTCCCCTCCGCTGGGGCATCCTCGGCTGCGCGCGGATCTCGCGGCGCGGCCTGATCCCGGGCATCCTCGGCTCGAAGGCCGGGACCCTCCACGCCCTGGCCAGCCGCGACCTCGCCACGGCCCGGGCCTGGGCCGACGAGTTCGGCGTCCCCCACGCCCACGGCTCGTACGAGCAGACGATCGCCGACCCCGACATCGACGCGATCTACATCCCCCTGCCCAACGAGCTCCACCGCCGCTGGGCCGAGGCCGCCGCCGACGCGGGCAAGCACGTCCTCTGCGAGAAGCCGCTGGCGCTCGACCTGGGGGACGCCCGCGCGATCGTCGACCATTGCCGCGCCCGGGGCGTCGTCCTCCGCGAGGCGTTCATGTGGCGTCACCAGCCGAGGACGGCCGACCTGCTCCGCCGGGTCCGCGACGGGGCGATCGGGACGCTCCGGCTCGTCCGGTCGTCATTCTCGTTCCCGATCGACATGGGCGACTGGCGGCTCGACCCCGCCCGGGGCGGCGGGGCCCTCTGGGACGTCGGCTGCTACGGCGTGAGCACGGCCCGGCTCTTCGCCGGCGGTGAGCCCCAGTCGGTCCGCGCGGTGGCCCACTTCGGCCCGACCGGCGTCGACCTCTCGCTCCTCGCGGCGACGAAGTTCCCCGGCGACATCCTCGGCCTCGTCGATTGCAGCTTCGAGCAGGCCTTCCGCTGCTCCTACGAGCTCGTCGGCACGGCGGGCCGGATCGAGGTCCCCGACGCCTACCTCCCCCCCGACCGCCCGATCGCCCTCTTCCACGGGCCCGGCGGCACGGAGGCATGGGCCTTCGACGGGACGAACCAGTACGCCGCGATGGTCGACGACTTCGCCGACGCCGTCGCAACCGGGGGGGGCGGCCCCGGCGAGGACGGCCTGGCGCAGATGGCCGCCCTCGACGCCATCCTCGTCGCGGCGAAGGCGGGGTGATGGCCGGCCGGGAGATTGCCGGATCGGACCCCGGTCCAATCCACGACAGTGTTCGAAGGCGGTGCGCGGCACGGGGACACCGGTGCGGCCGCGCGGGGATGCCTCTGGCCGGATCGACCGGCGATCCGCAGCCGGCCGATCGCCTGCGCGAGCCGCAGACCTCTCCGGAGAGTTTATTCCGGAGGCAGGGCTTAGGACTACAGTTGTACTTAATCACGGGGGTTTCGCCCCCCGTTTCTTGTAGTGGCACTCCTTGGCGTGCTGCTGGTGGGCGCGCCGCCAGTCCGACCACGCCGGCGCCCGCTCGGCCGGCGTAAGCCGGTCCCACACCACCCGAAGGAGCAGCGTCCTGACCTCGGGCACCGTCAGCGGGATCAGCCGCGGGCCCCCCTTTCGCGCGGGGATGGCCCGGACGCCACCCGCGACCGAATCACCGCCAGCATGGCCAGGGCGAACATCGACAGCGTGACGTGCCGGTACCAGCCGACCCACGATCGCACCTCGTAGTCGGCCAGCCCGCAATCCCCCTTGGCCCGCTCGAAGCACTCCTCCACCGCCCACCTCGACCCCGCGACCCGGACCAACTCCTTCCATGGCGTGTCGGCCGGCCCCCGGCACAGGTAGTACGCCCGCTCGTCGCGCCGCTCGCGGTGCCGCCGGACCAGCAGCCACAGCCGCCAGCCCCGCGCGTCGACCTCGCCGAACGACTCCGCCGCCCAGTCGTACCACCGCGGCCCCTTCGAGCCGGCCCCGGCGCTGGCCTTGCGCCACGCCCTGGCCGGCAGCCGGTCGGCGATCGCGTCGACCCGGTCCCGCCACCGCCCGTCGTCGAGCCTCTGGTCACTCTTGACCGCCAGGACATAGGGCTGGCCGTTGGTCTCCAGCGTCCGCCGGAAGTGGATGTCGTTGCCGTAGACCGCGTCGCCGGTCACCCAGGCTGCCTTGACCCCGGCCCTCCACGCCCGCTCGAGCATCCGCTCGGCCAGCTGCGGCTTGGTGGCGAAGGCGGCGCCCTCGGGGACGTGGGCCGCCTCGCGCCGGCCGGCGTCGCCGGCCCACTCCTTGGGCAGGTACAGCTCGCGGTCCAGCAGCGCGTGTCCCTTGCGGCCGGCGAACGCCAGGAACGCGCCGATCTGGCAGTTCTCGATCCGGCCAGCAGTGCCGGAGTACTGTCGCTGCACCCCGGCCGACTTGGTCCCCTTCTTGAGGAACCCGGTCTCGTCGACGACCAGCACGCCCCGCGCGTCGGCCAGGTGGCCGAGGACGTAGGCGATCAGGTCATCACGGACCCTGTCGGCATCCCAGTCGGCCCGCCCGAGCAGATGCTGGACGCCGTAGGGCGCCTCGTCGCCGGCCTCCTCGGCGAGCTGCCAGCCGTTCTTGCGCTCGGCGTCGGAGAGCAGGCCGCGGAGGTATTCGATGGCGCGGCGTCGGGGCTCGGAGCGGGGGAAGCGGCGGGCCAGACGCTCGCCGACGGTGTCCAACTCGTGGGCCCAGTCGCGTATGTCCGCGACCGCAGGTTGTGCAGGCATGGCTCGGCCTCCGTGCGCAACATGCTACGGGGCCGAGACTTCAAATACAACTGTAGTACTAGCCGGGCGGAGAGGATAGGATCAAGCGGCGCCTAAGACCGTCTAACACAACCCTGCAAACAGGCCGCTCGCACAGATCTTGATGAAGGCCAGGGTGAGGAAAACCTGATGGATGCCAGGACGCCGCTCGTAACGGATCCGGAGCCGCCGGTTCTGGTGGGTCCAGGACAGGGGCCGCTCCCAGTTTCCGCGGTCCACCCAGCCCTCTTCGAAGGTCGCGTGCATGATCTGGCTGCCGTCGGGGTGGCCGCCGCTGGTGTAGGTCAGGTGGATCAGGCCGTCCTTCGCCTGGATCAGGGAGGGATAGTGATACGAGCCCCGGCCTTCGGGGTGGCGCTCGACGTGCCGGGTAACCCAGCGCGTGCCCTCGTCGGTCGAGATCGAGACCGCGAGCGAGTGCCGGCCGGCGGTCGTGTCGTTATGCGCGAGGGCCCAGTGGCCGTTGGCCAGCCGGATCGCCTCGATGCCCGCGCCCGGGTTCGGCAGGTCTGAGTCGGCGGCGTCTGTCCAGGTGAGACCGTCGTCCTTCGACGTGCTGAGGCGGATCTTCCGGTGCGAGCCGTTGTCGCGCATGAAGGCGACGATCGTGCCGTCGGCCTTGCGGACGAGGCTCGGCTGGATGTTGCCGAACCCGACGATCGGACGGCTCGTCGTCCAGGTCCGCCCGCGGTCGTCGCTGACGGCGACGATCGAGACCGAGAACGTGTCGCAGTAGAGCGGCCAGAGCCATCGCCCCGACGGCAGGACGGTCGGATGCACACGCGGCATCCATCCGAGTCGCTGATACAGCAGGTCTTTCGAGCGGATGGCGAGATCCTCGACGGACGTCTCGTCGACCTTGAGGGTCCCGGCCGGGAGCGACGCGAGGCCGCGGGCGATCTCCCGGTCGAAGCCGGAGGGGGGCGTGACGTGGAAGACCCCTTCGCGGTCCCAAGTCGGGGCCCCGGGGCCGGCGTCCCGGTCGGCGACGGCGAACTTGAGCAGGGCCCCCTCCCATCGGTGGTCGAGCACGGTCGGCCAGACGAGCCAGAGCGGCCCCTCGGGGGCGGAGAAGAGGGCCGGGTTCAGGTCGGGATAGCCGGGAGTGTCGGCCATCACGAACCGGCCTCCCCAGGCCTCGGCCCCCTTCGCCAGCCTCGCCCCCATCACCTGCACGTCGTCGGCGGTCCGCTCTCCGGAGCCGCGATACCACGCGACGAGCAGGCTCCCGTCGGGCCGTTCGACCAGGCACGAGGCGTGGTTGTGCCTCGCCTCGCGCGGGAAGACCGGGCGTCGCCGGATGGTCGGCTCCTCGGCCCGGGCGGGGGCCGACCCGACGGCCAGCGCGACCCATCCCAGGATCGAGACCGCGAGCGTCCTCATCGGGGACGGCTCCTTCCCTTGGAGTTGGGACGAATCGGATCACCGGGCGAGAGGCTTGCGATCCCATGATCCCGAGACCGAGGGGTCAGGGCAAGTTCGGGGGGAGTTGCTCGATCGCCGCGTCGAGGTCGTCGGCCAGCGGGAAGAGGGGCAGCAGCCTCATCGTCGCGAGCGTGTCGCGGATATACGCGCTGATGCCGAAGAAGATAACCTTGCCCTTCATCGCGTCGACCCGTCGGCGGAGGCTGATCAGGAAGCCGATGTCGGCGCTGGTGATGTAGTCGAGCGAGGACAGGTCGACGGCGAACCGCGAATCCTGGCGCGACTGGACGAGTTTGTAGAGCGTCTCGCGGTGCGAGGACTGGCGGTCGTCGACTGACTGCCCCGCGTCCTCGAGCGTGATGACGAGGATGCCCCCCACTTCGTGCGTCGTGCAGTTCAGCATCGCGGGGGACCCCTCGGGGCTCATCCGGTGCGGGTGACCGCCGGTCCCGCGTCCGGGTCGGCCGGGCCCCGCCCGAGATCCTAAGATGTTACACGAAAAGGGGGCCGGCTTAAAGGCCCGGCCCATGACACGCCTCGGGCCACGCGGAAGTCCCCCCTAGACGTCGGGTCGAGCGCGCGGTTAGTCTCATCGCTCCCCTGATGGTCGGCCGCGCTGCCGGATCGTCGGGGCTGCTCTCTCTCAATCGAAATCCGACGACCCGTCGGGCGTCCGGCCATCGCGATGGCCGGACAGGAAGCCGGTGAGATTCCGGCGCGGGACCGCCGCTGTAAGCGAGGAGGTTCCGGACATCAAGGCCACTGCGAGCTGACGCTCGCGGGAAGGCGTCCGGAGCCGATCGACTCGCGAGCCAGAAGACGGCCCGATGGGTCTGCCCATCCGATGCTTCGGACCAAAGCATCCGGGAACGCGCGACGACGGGACGCGCCTCGCGCCGACGCGCGCCGAGAGCTTGCCCGCCGCCCTTGCGCCGCCTTTCCGGGTCACCGAAGCGCCCGCTTCCTCCCGGAAAGGACGATCGCCTTGCCCGCCACCCCCCGCGCCGGAACCCGCCCCGGCTTCACCCTGATCGAGCTGCTGGTCGTGATCGCGATCATCGCGATCCTGATCGCGCTACTCCTGCCCGCCGTCCAGGCGGCCCGCGAGGCCGCCCGCCGGATCCGGTGCGTCTCCAACCTCCGGCAGATTGGCCTGGCCCTGCACGGCTATCACGACGCGCACAACACCTTCCCCGCCGGAGGATGGGTGGCCGCTTACGGCCAGGAGAATACGGTCAATATGGACATCGGCTGGTCGGCCGCGACGCTCCCGTGGCTGGAGCAGCGGGCCCTCTACGACGGCCTGAACCTCAGCCTTCCCTACAAGGTCGCCGCCAACTCGACGGCGGCCGCGACCGTCCTGTCGGTCTACCTCTGCCCCTCGGAGCCGAGGAAGGCCGTGCGCTCTCACGCGCCGGGCGACCCGTTCGACTCGGCCGACGCCGACTATGGCGGGATGTACGGCCCGAGGGGCCTCGACCCCCCGACATTCACCAACAGCCCCCCGGCCGGCCCGATGATCTTCAACAAGAACATCTCGCTCGTCGAGATCACCGACGGCAGCTCGCAGACGATCCAGGTCGGCGAGGCCCCCGAGGCGATCAACGCCTTCTGGATCAGCGGGCACAACGTCTTCGACCAGTCGGCCCCGATCAACGCCCGGCCGCCGCTCGAATACGGCGAGGAGCTGACCAGCCAGCACCCCGGCGGCGTCAACGCCCTGTTCGCCGACGGCTCCGTCCGCTTCCTCCGCGACTCGACCGCCAGGGCCCCCCTCGCCGCGCTCTGCACTCGCGCACTCGGCGAGGTCGTCTCCTCGGACAGCTATTGAACCGTCCCCTTCAGCCAGCCCATTCACCCCACCTGAGGAGCCAGACACCGTGACCGCCCGCCTCCCCCTCTCCTTCGGATTCTGCCTGGCGCTCGCGGGCCTCGCCCGCGCCGACGTCGTCGTCGACTTCGAGGACAAGTCCCTCGCCCCGAACTCTTACTACAATGGGTCGCTGGGCTCCCCCGGCTTCTCCTCGGGGGGGGCCTTCTTCAACAACACCTATGCGATCGATCCGACCTACGGGCCCAACTGGAGCGGCTGGTCGTATTCGAACATCGTCAACGACACATCCGACCCCGGCCGCACCAACGACTACCTCCATCAGTACTCCGCGATCACCGGTTCCGGCTTCGGCGGGGGCGGGAACTACGGGGTCGCGTTCGACGCCGGCCCGAACGGTTCTTTCATCAACCTGCCGGGCGGGAACTCGCCGCTCTCCTTCGAGGTGACCAATACCACCTACGCCTACTGGGCCATGAAGCACGGCGACACCTTCGCCCGGGCCTTCCACGCGGGGGATTACCTGACCCTCCGCGTCCGCGGCTACTCCGGGCCCGGCGCGACCGGCACCGAGGTCGGGCACGTCGACGTCGACCTCGCCCGCTATGCGACCGACGGCGACTCGCCGCTGAGCACGTGGAAGCTCGTGGACATCTCCCGCCTCGCCGGCGCGGCCAGCCTCGGATTCGAGATGGCTTCCTCCGACTCCGACCCCGTCTTCGGGCCGAACACCCCGACCTATTTCGCCTTCGACGACCTCCGGCTCGGCGTCGCCGCCGTCCCCGAGCCGTCGGCCTTCGCCCTCGTCACGGTCGGCCTCGCCGCCCTCGCCGTCGCGAGGACCCGCCGCCGGTAGGGACATCCGACGACGGGCTCGACAGCCGCGACCGAAGACACAGGCCCCGCGCCCGGATCACTCCGGGCGCGGGGCCTTCTTTTCGCCCCGTCCCAGGGGCCTCGGGGCGCCGACCGCGCCGGCCTTGGACAGCCGCGCCGAATGGGCCTAGGGTTGCGATGACGACCGCGGCTTCGGGGCGTATCTCGCGCCCCGATTGGCCGGGTGACGCATCCGAATCCGATGGACGAGCGACCATGAAGCGACCCCGATCGCGGCGGTCCGGGCTGCGCCCGCGCCTTGAGGGCCTGGAAGTCCGCGCGATGCTCAGCGCCGACCTGGGCCAGTGGCCGCTGCCCGACGCCGGGCCCGGGACGAGCCTGCTCGTCGACTTCTCCGCGGCCGGGGTCGGGTCGGGCGCCGAGGCCTCGGCGCTGGCCTCGGTCTCGGGGCAGGTCCGCCGGGTCTTCAACGACGGGACGCGCCTGGTCGTCCTCGGCCAGGGGGTCGACGGCCGCGCCGCCGCGGCCCGGCTCGCGCTCGCCCCGGGGGTCGCCTTCGCCGTCCCGGACGCCACGATCCAGGCCTCCGCCGTCACGCCCGTCACGCCCGTCACGCCGAACGACCCCAGCTACTCCCAGCAATGGGGCCTGTCCCGCCAGGGCGGGATCGACGCGCCCGCGGCCTGGGCCGCGACGACCGGCGACCCCGCGACGATCGTCGCCATCGTGGACACCGGGATCGACACGACCCACCCCGAGTTCGCCGGGCGGCTCTGGACGAACCCGGCCGACGGCAGCCACGGCTACAACTTCATCACCAACACGACCGACCCGACCGACGACAACGGCCACGGGTCGCACGTCGCGGGGATCATCGCCGCCACCGGCAACGACGGGATCGGCGTCGCCGGGGTGAACTGGCGGGCCCGGATCATGGCCTTGAAGTTCCTCGACGCCTCGGGCCATGGCTCGACCTCGGCCGCGATCGCCGCGATCGAGTTCGCCGCCGACCACGGGGCGCGGGTGATCAACGCCAGCTGGGGCAGCGGCACGGGCGACCCGGCGCTCGCGTCGGCGATCACCTACGCCGGGACCAAGGGGGCGGTCTTCGTCGCCGCCGCCGGCAACGCGGGGACCGACAACGACGCGAGCCCGTTCTACCCCGCGTCGTTCCACCTGGCGAACATGCTCACCGTCGCGGCCGTCGACGAGTCGGGCGGGCTGGCGGGCTTCTCGAACTACGGTGCGACGTCCGTCGACGTCGGTGCGCCCGGCGCGAACGTCTACAGCACGTTTAAGAGCGGCGGCTACGCGTACATGTCGGGCACGTCGATGGCCGCGCCGTTCGTCTCGGGGGTCGTCTCGCTCGTCGCCGGCCTGCTGCCGGACGCGACGGCCGCGCAGCTGGTCGAGGCGGTCCGGGCCGGCGTCCGGCCGCTGGCGAGCCTGGCGGGCAAGACCGTCACCGGCGGGATCGTCTCGGCCCCGGGCGCGGTCGCGGCGGCCCAGGCCCTCGTCACCGCCCCCAGGGCCCCGTCGGTCCGCGTCCTCGACGGCCCGACGGTGATCCCGGCGGGCGGGGCGGGCGTCACCTTCGACCCCGCCACGACCGGGACCCCGGTGTCGAAGACGTTCACGGTCAGCAACGCCGGCAAGGCCGACCTCGTCCTGGCCGGGCCGATCGGCGTGCCCGCCGGATACGCCGTCACGGCCGGCTTCGGCGCGACGACGCTGGCCCCCGGCGCCTCGACGACGTTCACCGTGGCCCTCGTCGCCGCCTCCTCCGGCCATTACGCCGGCTCGGTCAGCTTCGCGACGAACGACCCGGCCTCCCCGACGGTCCGGGTCGCCGTGGCCGGCACCGTGGCCGACCCGCTCGCACCGATCCGGGTCGTCGACGACGGCAATTGGTCCGGGTTCGCCAGCACCGGGTCCTGGATCGCCACCCCCGGTGGAAGCCCCGGCGGCTCGACTCACGTCGCGATCAACAACGGATCGGAGGTCGCCACCTGGACGTTCGGGGTCGTCCCCGGCCATTACCGGATCTCCACGACCTGGCTCCCGTCCGGGGCCGGCTCGCTCGCCCCCTATGCCGTCTCGGACGGCAGCGCGGCGCTCTCCCGTGCCCCGGTTTCGCCCGCGATGGCGCCGCTCGCGTTCGACCCGTCGGGCATCACCTGGAAGGACCTCGGCGGCTTCGACGTCACGACCCCGAGCCTGGTCGTGACCCTGTCCGACTCGGCGTCGCTCGCCATCGCCGCCGCCGTCCGGATCGACAAGGTCTGAGATCCCGGGGCGACGGATCGGGATGGCGGGACTCCCACCCTCCCACCCCGCCCCCTCGCCTGGTAGGATGACGAAGCGGCCGGCACGGTTGGGGGCCGACCTCGACCGTCGGACGCGGCCGGTCCGCTCCAGCGGCCTGGGTCCCTGCGAGGGACCAGTCCCGGCCCCCTCCAGGCCCCAGGAGTCGGCATCGATGGACGCCCCGCCGCTTTCCGCCCACGACGACGGGCTCGCCGAGTCCGTCCGGGCCTGGTTCCGCGACGACGCGTCGCGGATGACCATGATGGCGGCCCGCAAGTTCGCCATCCCCGAGCGGGCGGTGCTCGACGCCCTGGTCGGCGACTGGCCGATCCGCCGGCTCCGCGACGACGCCTTCCCCGCCATCATGGAGGCCCTGACCGGCTTCGGGCCGATGCGGATCTTCGTCCGCAGCCGGGCGGCGATCCTCGAGGTGGTCGGGGCCTTCGGGGGCTACTCCGAGTCCGGGCCGTTCTTCAACGTCCAGACCGACGCGATCGACATGCACATCCTCCCGGCCGAGGTCGCCGCGATCTACGCCGTCGAGAAGCGCGGGCACGACACGGACTACGTCACCCACTCGATCCAGTTCTTCGACCGGGGCGGGGACGCGGCCTTCAAGGCCTTCCTCTGGGAGGATTACCCGAACGTGCCCCCGGCCCGAGTCGCCGCCTTCCAGGATCTCGTCAGGAGCCTGGCCGCCGACCCGGTCGACGGCGAGGCATAGCGGGCCTTCGGCCCGCGCCGGTCGAGGCGTCCCGACAGAATGCTGGTGTCGACCCGAGATCGACCCGGATGAATGCCGTGACGGCAACCGACCGGGACGGACCTGGACCGACCAGGCCCGGGGAAATCCGGGACCGAAACTCGCGGCAACACCGGACCGTGCCTCCACCTCGAAGTCTCCCGGTGTCATCGAGATCGGTCCGCGAGCCCGCCGGGATGACGCGAGCCCGAAGGGTGAATTCTCCCGGAAAATCGACGGGTCGAGCGCACGCAGGCATGATGTAAGCTCTGGCATCACGCGCGACCCAAGCGAATAATTGATGGAGGGGATGGCAACCCGACCTCTCCGAGCCGGATTCCCGACCCGCGGGCCCATCCGTGAGGTCGGGTTTTTCGTCGGCGTCTCGGTCGCCGCCGCGGGCCTCTCGTCCTCCCGAGAACCGCCGCAGCCGAGGGGTGAACGCTCATGGTCCGAGTCCTGATCTCGTGGAGCCTGCACAACCGGTTCGTCGTCCTGCTCGGGGCGGTGGCCCTGATCGTGATCGGGATCCACTCGGCGTTGAACCTGAACGTCGAGGCCTACCCGGACCCGACGCCGCCGCTCGTCGAGGTGATCACGCAGAACGCAGGCGCCAGCCCCGAGGAGATGGAGCGGTTGATCGGCATCCCGATCGAGACGGCCCTGCTCGGGATGCCCGGGCTGAAGGACCTCCGGAGCACGTCGCTCGCCGGCCTGAACGACGTGAAGTGCCAGTTCCACTACGGGACCGACTACTGGACCGCCCGCCAGGAGGTGATCAATCGGATCGGCGCGATCAGCAGCCTCCCGCCCGGGATCACGCCCGAGCTTTCGCCGTGGAGCCCCACCGGCGAGATCGTCCGCTACGTCCTGGAGGGCCCGGCCTACACGACCAACCAGCTCAAGGCGGTCCAGGACTGGGTCCTGAACCGGCGGATTAAGCAAGTCCCGGGCGTGATCGACGTGACCGGCTACGGGGGGACGGTCAAGCAGTACCAGGTCCTGCTCGACACGTCGCTGATGAAGCGGTACGGGATCACCCTCAAGACCGTCTCGGACGCGATCGCGGGGTCGAACGCCAACGTCGGCGGCGACATCCTCTCGCTCGGCCCGCAGGCGCACAACGTCCGGGCCAAGGGCTACCTCGGCGAGTCGGTCGACTCGCTCGACCCGGCGTGGGCCGAGCGGGCCTACGCGATCGAGGTCGACAAGCTCGAAGACATCCAGGACGTCGTGGTCGCCAGCTACGAGAACGTCCCGGTCTACATCCGCCAGATCGCCAAGGTGATCGTCGGCCACCGCCCCCGGCTCGGGATCGTCGGCCGGGGCGAGGAGAACGACGTGGTCGAGGGGATCGTCCTGATGCGGAAGTACGAGAAGTCACTGCCGACTTCCGAGGGGGTCCGCGAGAAGATCGACGAGCTCAACGCCAGCGGGATTTTGCCCAAGGGGATGAAGATCGTCCCGTTCAACCAGCGGACCGACCTCGTCTATGTGACCCGCGAGAACGTCCTGCACAACCTGGTCGTCGGCATGGGCCTGGTGGTCCTGATCCTGTTCGTCTTCCTCGGCGACGTGACGTGCGCGGCGATCGTGGCGGTGATGATCCCGCTCTCGCTCCTGTTCTCGATCAGCATGCTGTACCTCCAGGGGAAGTCGGCCAACCTGCTCTCGATCGGCGCCGTGGACTTCGGGATCATCGTCGACAGCTCCGTGATCATCGTCGAGAACGTCTACCGGCACATCACGGCCCCCGGGAGCGACCGGAGCCGCCCGCTGATCGACCGGATCGCCGAGGCCTCGCACGAGATCGAGCGGGCCCTGTTCTTCTCGACCCTGATCATCGTCTGCGCGTTCATCCCCCTGTTCTCGATGACTGGCCCCGAGGGGGCGCTCTTCGGCCCGATGGCGAACACCTATGCGTTCGCGATCTGCGGGGCCCTGCTCCTCGCCGTGACGCTCACGCCGGTCCTCTGCTCGTTCCTCTTCCACAACAAGAAGGAGGAGAAGGAGACGATCGTCGACCGGCTGATGAAGCTCCGGTACCTGCGGATGCTCGACCGGGTCCTCCGCCACCGTTACATCCTGCTCCTGGCGATGGGCTCGCTGCTGGCGTTCACCGTCTCGCTGATCCCCAACCTCGGCGGCGAGTTCATGCCGCAATTGGAGGAGGGGAACCTCTGGATCCGGGCGCTGATGCCGCGGACCGTGACCCTCGAAGAGGCCGCGCGGATGGCCCCGAGGCTCCGCCGGGTGATCGCGTCGGTGCCCGAGGTCCGGGGGATCATGTCGCACGTCGCTCGGCCGGACGACGGGACCGACGTGACCAGCTTCTTCAACCTCGAGTTCAACGCCCCGCTCCGGCCGATGGAGGAGTGGCGGACCCGCCCGGTCACGCTCTTCGGCCGCAAGCTCTGGGACCGCGCGATCACCCGCGAGGAGATCCAGGACGAGCTGACCGAGAAGTTCAAGGACTTCCCCTCGATCAACTTCAACTTCTCGCAGCTGATCCGCGACAACGTCGAGGAAGCCCTCTCGGGCGTGAAGGGGGCGAACTCGATCAAGCTCTTCGGCGACGACCTGAATTCGCTCGAGGAGTACGGCCAGAAGGTCGTGAACATCCTCGGGACCGTGCCGGGGATCACCAACGCCGGCCTCTTCCACATCATCGGCCAGCCGAACCTGGAGATCGAGATCGATCGCCACGAGTGCGCCCGGTACGGAATCAACGTGGCCGACGTCGAGGCGGTCGTCCAGGTCGCCGTCGGCGGCAAGTCGTTCACCGAGATGGTCGAGGGGGAGAAGCGCTTCGACATCGTCCTGAGGCTGCCCAAGACCCAGCGGGACGACCCCGACGTGATCGGCCACATCCCGGTCGACACCCCCCCCTCGGCCGACGGCAAGCCCGGGGCGCGGATCCCCCTGAGCCAGCTCGTGACGATCGACCCGCACAAGCCCGGCGCGACTTATATCTATCGCGAGAACAACCGCCGGTTCATCCCGATCAAGTTCAGCGTCCGGGGCCGCGACCTCGCCTCGGCCATCGGCGAGGCCCGGGCGAAGGTCGAGGACCCCGCCTCGGGCGTCAAGCTCGGCAACGGCTACCGGGTCGAGTGGTCGGGCGAGTACGAGCAGATGCAGCAGGCGAACCGGAGGCTGCTCTACATCGTGCCGATCTCGATCGGCCTGATCCTGTCGCTGCTGTACTCGGCGTTCAACTCGCTGAAGGACGCCCTGCTCGTGATGGTCAACGTGATCGAGGCGGCGATGGGGGGCATCCTCGCGCTCTGGATCACCGGGACGCCGTTCAGCATCTCGGCGGCGGTCGGGTTCATCTCGGTCTTCGGGGTCGCCGTGCAGGACGGCGTCCTGCTGATCTCGTACTTCAACCAACTCCGCGCGGCGGGCCTGCCGGTCCGGGAGTCGGTCCTCCGGGGCGCCGAGCTGCGGGTCCGCCCGGTCGTGATGACCTCGCTGACCGCGGCGCTCGGGCTGCTCCCCGCGGCGCTGGCGACCTCGATCGGGTCGCAGGCGCAGAAGCCGCTGGCGATCGTGGTCGTCGGGGCGATGCTCTGCACGCTCTTCCTGACCCGATACATGATGCCGGTGCTCTACTCGTTCTTCCCCGCCCGCGAGGGGCACAGCGAGAGCCATCCCGACCTGATCGCCGGCTCGCACTACTCCGACCGCTTCCTCCACCCGGCCGACCACTCCAACGGCCACGGCCCGTCCCACCGACCGCACTGACCCGCCCCGGCCCCGGCCCGGAGGAACCCGACGATGAAGATGAGCTGGAAATGGCCCGCGGCCATCGCGGTGCTCGGCGGCGTGGGCGTCTTCCTCGCCGTGAACGTGACGGCCCGGGACCGCCTCGGAGACCTCTGGAACCGGGTTACGACCCGCCCGGCCCGCGCCGACAGCCCGGGGCCGGCCACCCCCGCGCCGACCCCCTCCCAGAGCCCCTGGGACGGCGTCCTGACCCTCTCCAAGTCCCAGCAGCAGGCGATCGGGCTCCGGTTCGTCGCCGCCGAGGCCCAGACCGAGCCGACCGTCCTCCGGCTCGCCGGGATGACCGATTACGACCCGTCGACCCTGACGATCGTCCGGACCCAGTTCGACAGCCGCGTCGACAACGTCCTGGTCGACCTCGGCCACGTCGTCAAGAAGGGCGACCCCCTCCTGGAACTCTTCAGCAACACCCTGGCCGAGGCCAAGTCCGCCTTCGAGACGGCGTTGAATCAGCATGCCCACGACAAGAAGGTGCTCGACTACAAGAAGCCCCTGGCCGAGTCGAACACCCTGCCCCGCAAGGAGCTGATCGAGATCGAGAACGACGAGGCCAACAGCCTCCTGGCGATGAAGCTGGCCCGCGACAAGCTCCAGGTCTACGGCCTGTCCGACGCCGAGATCGACGGGGCCAAGCGGGAGGACGGCGTCCGCAAGGCCCGGATGACCCTCCGCGCCGTCGCCGACGGGATCGTCATCAAGCGCGTGGTGGTGCGCGGCAACCTGATCGACCCCAAGGATGACCTCCTGACGATCGCGCCCCTGGATCACCTCTGGGTCCGCGCGAGCGTCAGCGAGATGGACGCCGACAAGGTCCAGCTCGGCCAATCGCTGAGCGTGGTCTTCCCGTACTCGCAGCACCAGGTGAAGGCGAAGGTCGAGTATATCGACCAGGCGATCGACCCCGACTCGCGGGCGGGCAAGTTCCGGACGTCGATCCCGAACCCCAGGCGGATGCTGAGGTCGGGCGCGTACGTCCGGGTGCTCGTCGACATCCCGCCGGTGCCCGGGCGGGTGGTGATCCCCCGGGTGGCGATGGTCTCGGTCGACCGGTCCGACTACATCTTCGTCCGCAAGGCCGGGAGCCCGGACCGGTACGAGCGCCGGCTCATCGTCGTGGCCAAGGAGAGCAACGACATCGTCATCGTCGCCGAGCCGTCCTCGACCAACCCCGGGATCGCGCCGGGGGATGAGGTCGTCACGTCGGGGAGCCTGATCCTGGAACAGATGTACGAGGACAGGGTCATCACCGAGTCGGGGACGGTCGAGTAGGCTCCGGCATGAGGTCGACGGGCGACCGGGTGGAGTTCTGCGGGATGTGCCCGACGTGCCGCCCGGCCCGACATGGATGGCCGGGTTGGGTGCATGTTGCGTCAGCCGGGGCGACGATGATGTCCGGGATGATCGTCGCTTCGAGGGGGCGGGCATGAGGCCCTCCCCGCCGTCCCAGCCAAGGAAGGTCCCATGGGAATCCGATCACGCCTCCGCGTGTCGTCGCTGGCGATGACGATGGGCCTCGTCTCGGTGGGGGCTTCGACATCGGCCCGAGGCCAGGCGCCGACGGTCGACTCGAGCAACCTGCCGCTCCCCGGCGGGAGGGGCTCGATGCTCGGCCAGGCCCCGGGGGCGGGGGGGAACCCCAACGGCAACGCGCCATCGACCGGCTCGATCCTGGGGAGCAAGCCCGGGGTCACCACGCCTCACGGCATCCCCACCTCGATCTCGACCCCCGGCAGCGCCCCCGGGCCGACCGACTTCCAGGCCCCGATCACCGCCCCGAAGCCCGAGCCGATCACGACCTCGGCGGTCCCGCTCTACGGGATCCTCGAGATCCCCGACGTCGACGACGAGGGCCCGGCCGACGGCCTGACGCTCGACCGCGCCATCGACATCACCCTCGCCCGCAGCCTCGACCTCAAGGCCAAGTTCTACGAGATCCCCCAGGCGCAGGCCGACATCCTCCAGGCGAACCTCCGGGCCAATCCGCTCCTCTACTTCGACGGCCAGCTCCTCCAGTACAAGGGCTCGCCCTTCAGCCGGTCCGTCCCCGGCGGGCCGAGCCAGTACGACCTGAACGTCTCCTACCCGATCGACTTCTCGCGGAAGCGACAGGCCCGGACCCTGGTCGCCTCGCGGGCGAAGAAGGTGCTGGAGGCCCAGTACCAGGACGCCGTCCGCCAGCGGGTCGACGACGTGTACTCGGCCTTCGCCGACGCGCTGGCGGCCCGCCAGTCGGTCCGCTACACCCGGACGAGCATCGGCGAGCTCGAGCGGCTCGAAGCCCGGACCGGCGACCTCTACCGCAAGGGCTCGCTCGCCATCTCGGACTACAACCGGGTGAAGATCCAGCTCCGGACCGCCCGGATCGGCCTGATCGACGCCGAGGCCGCCTACCGGCGGACGAGGCTGGACCTCGGGTCGGTGATGAACCTCTCGCGCCAGGAGGCGGCGGCGATCGAGGTCCGCGGGTCGATCAACGACGATTTCCCGGAGCCGCCGCCGCTCGAGACGCTCCGGCGGCAGGCGCTCGACGTGCGGCCCGACATCGTCTCGTACCGGCTCGGCGTCGCCCGGGCCTCGGCCGACGTCCGGCTCTCGAAGGCCAACGCCTTCAACGACGTGTACATCCTCTACCAGCCCTATACCTGGCAGGACAACACCCCGTACGGGCTCAAGAGCCAGCTCTCGTGGGCGCTCGGGGCGACGGTCCCGCTGCCGGTCTACAACCGGAACCAGGGCAACATCCAGCGGGCCAAGCTCAACGTCGTCCAGACGCAGATCCAGCTCGCCGACCTCGAGCGCCAGGTCGGCGTCGACGTCGAGAAGGCCCTGCAAGAATACGAGGTCACCCGCCGCGAGGTCGACGAGATCCGCCGCGAGATCCTCCCGGCCGCGAAGCAGCTCCGCGACGAGGCGAGGCGGCTCCTCGACGCCGGCGAGACGAACGTCTCGACGTTCATCAACGCCCAGCTCGAATTCAATCAGGTCGTCAAGCAGTACCTCGACACGGCGATCCGCCATCGCCGGAGCATGCTCGCGCTGAACACCGCCGTGGGCGTCCGCATCCTGCCCTGATCGGCGACCGGCCGATCGGCCTGAACCCTCAAGGAAATGATCATGAGACGCCGCGTCCGACGAGTCGCCCGGCCCTGGCTCGAGCCGGTCGAGGCCCGCGAGATGACCTCGACGCTGTACGGGAACCTCATCATCGACCGCCAGTTGCAGGCGCGTCGCCACCCGTCCCGCCTGCACCTGCACCCCATGGGCGGGGTGACGTCCGGCCTCGTCGGCAACGCGGGAAGCGGCGTGACACCCGCACTCGCCGGCGGGGGCGGCGGGGGCGGAGGCTCGGGGGGCAGCGGGGGCGGAGGCGGCACCGGGACGGGCGGGGCCCCGAGCGGGAATTCCTCGAACCAGCTGGCGACCTTCGTCCCCTCGACCACCTCGATCGCCAACCCGAGCAACCAGGGGCCGCAAGGCACGAACCTGGCCCTCAACCCGACCGGCACGCTCAACGCGCGAGAGTTGAAGCGCGAGCAGTTCTCGGCCGTCTTCCGCGGCCCCTACTCGGTCGGTCCGGGCCGGACCAGCACCGAGGCGTTCGAAACCTTCATCCGCGGGGCCGGAACCGCCTCGACGATCCTCCACGGCGACATCCAGCTCCGGATCATCACTCCCAAGGACCCCGCCGTCCAGGTCGGGTCGGTCTCCGCGATCTTCGACCGGAACCTCAACTCGAACACGGTCCTCGGCTTCGACGGCTCGGCACCCCAACTCGACGCGAACGGGCAGCGGATCAACATTGACAACGCCGGCCGGCCCAACCACATGACCCAGCTCTCCATCGACGCCAACGTGAGCTCCGGCGTCTACAACGAGGCGTATTCGATCGGGACCGTGGATATCCGCTACATCCCCGACGCGCGGCACGCCCCGGGCCTGCTCAGCCAGGGGACGGCGGTCGTCACGATCCGCGCCCAGATCTATGCCCCGAACGTCGACTTCATCCTCACCAACTCCGACATCAACCCCTGAGCCGCGCCGGGCCCATTTCGCCCGCCGGTCACTCGCCACGGGTCGCAAACCCCGGGGCGTGGGGCCATAATGGGCGCGACCGGCCTGCCCTCGACTCGACGAGTCGGCGGGGCGTCGGGCCGGAGACCGTGGTCGAGGCTCCCATGCCGCGATGCCATTGGGTGGTGCTCTCGCTCCTGGCGATCAACGGGCTACGCCCGGCCCGCGCCGACCTGTTCGAGACCATCGACGGCAAGTCGATCGCCCGGCTCTTGCAGGGGACCGAGGCGAAAGCCGTCGATCGCCTGACGTTCGCCGACCTTGGGGCCCTGTCCAACGTCCTCAAGGACGCGCGGTCGACCCTGCTCGTGGCCCGGACGTCGCGGGGCAACCTCTGCCGGATGCTGGTGAGCCCCGGGCTCCGCAAGGGCGAGGCGGGCGGCCCCGCCCTGCCGGTCTTCGTCGTCGAACGCTTCGACACCTACGACGCCTCGGACCCCGGGGCGCGGATCGCCCGGGGTCGCGAGGTCCTGCTCTTCCCGGGTTACTCGCTCGACCTCGACACCGCGCAGGTCGTCCCCGAGGGCCAGGGCGGCGACCTCGCCTTCCTCCCTGGCGATCCCCCGCGACTCGCAACCCTGCCCGGCGTGACCCTCCGCGCCCCGACCGGCGTCCCCTCACCCGAGCCGGACGCCCCGCCGCGGCCGACCCCCGGCCGCGCGGTCGTCCCCGCCGACTTCGCCGGTCGGTACCGCCTCTTCGCCAACGGCCAGTGGTCCGGGACCCTCGACCTGGTCGTCGCGGCCGGCGGCGGGGTCACGGGCCGGTTCCGCTCCGACGTCCAGGGGGCCTCCTACGCCGTCGCGGGTCAGGTCGGCCCGGACCCGGCGAACAAGGTGGCCCTGGCCATGAACTTCCCGCGGGCCCACGGCGACTTCGAGGGCTTCCTCTGGACCGAAGGCAAAGGGGCCCTCGCCGGGACCTTCCGCCTTCTCGACCGCACCTACGGCTTCTTCGCCGTCCGCGAGGGGGGGAGGTTCGCCCCCGAGGGGGACGGGATCGCGATCGAGGCGATCGGCACCGACCCGCCGGGACGGTGTCTCGTGGAGGTGGCCGCGGGGGAAGTCCGGTTCGAGGGGAAGGCGTCGACCCTGGAGGCGATCGCCTCGGCGCTCCGGGCCAAGGTCGACGCCGGCGGGCCGGTCTGGGTCTCGCTCCGGGCCCGACCGGAGACCCCGTACTCGGCCGTCCGCGCGGCGATCGCGAAGGTCGAGGCGGCGGGCGTGAGGACGATCCGGCTCGCACCGATCGGGACAGACTGAGGCCGGTTGACCGGCCCACGTCCCCCCTGCGATGATCGGTCCGGGCCGATCGGACCGCGGGGAGTGCGTGTTCGGCTGGTGCCGGCCCCGGTCTTCAAAACCGGTGAGGGGTCTGGAAACAGGCTCCTGGTGGGTTCGATTCCCATGCACTCCCGCCAATCCCTTCCGGTCAACCGTCACGAGCCACGTCCCCTGGTGAAGGTATTTGCTCGTTGCCGAGTGGACCGGGCCGGGCTCAGTCGAATGACGGGAGGAGCCCCGTCCTCGGTCGAGCGCCATCGCCCTTTCCTGCCGGGCGGGCGCGACCGGGAGGCCATTCATCTATGGGCCGGTGGACGGTTGTTGGGTGCCAAGATGTCCTGTATCCTGCGCGACTTGGGTCGATTCGCCGCCACTCCGCCCGGGAGTCCTCGCCGATGCAGCCGGTTCTCGACCGCCGCACGTTCTTCGGGGCCGGGGCGCTCGGCCTCGGCTATTTCTTCACGGCCACGGCCGCCTCGGCCTCCCGGACCGCCCGGAAGCCGAACGAGACCCTGCGGATCGCCGGGATCGGCGTCGGGGGCAAGGGCGAGAGCGACATCGACCAGGCCGGCAACCTCGGCGCGGTCGTCGCCCTCTGCGACATCGACGACGGGATGCTCGGCCCCAAGGCCGGGAAGTGGCCCGCCGCGAAGGCCTTCCACGACTTCCGCAAGCTGTTCGACGTCATGGGCAAGCAGGTCGACGCCGTGACCGTCAGCACCCCCGACCACACCCACGCCCTCGCCGCCCTGATGGCGATCCGGATGGGCAAGCACGTCTACTGCCAGAAGCCGCTGACCCACTCGGTCTTCGAGGCCCGGGTGCTCAAGGAGGCCGCGCGGGAGCACGGGGTCTGCACTCAGATGGGGAACCAGGGGTCGGCCGAGAACGGACTCCGCCGCGGCGTCGAGCTGATCCAGTCCGGGATCATCGGCCCGATCCGGGAGGCCCACGTCTGGACGGACCGGCCGATCTGGCCGCAGGCCCCCGATGTGACCCGCCGGCCCGCCGGGGCCGACGTCTGGCCGAAGTCGATCCACTGGGACGAGTTCCTGGGCGGGGCCCCCGCCCGGCCGTTCGTCGCCGAGGTGTACCATCCGTTCAAGTGGCGGGGATGGCTCGACTACGGGACCGGCGCGATCGGCGACATGGCCTGCCACACGGCCAACCTGGCCTTCCGCGGCCTGAAGCTCGCCCACCCGACCGCGATCGCGGCCGAGTCCGGCGAGGTCAACGCCGAGACCTTCCCGGCCTGGGCCCGCGTCGTCCTCGAATTCCCGGCCCGGGGCGAGTCCCCGCCGGTCAGCCTCACCTGGTACGAGGGCAAGAAGGACGGCAAGCTCGTCCTCCCCCCGGCCGGCCTCCTGGCCAGGGTCCTCGGCCCCGGCGAGGGGCTCAAGGAGTCCGGCTCGATCCTCGTCGGCGAGAAGGGCATCCTCTACGCCCCCGGCAATGACGGCTCGGGCCTGCGGATCACCCCCAAGGGCCTCGCCGAGGGGAAAAACCTCGCCTCGCCCGAGACCCTGCCGGCCAACGGCGGCGGCGACCAGGGGATGAAGGACGAGTGGGTCCGCGCCATCAAGGCCGGCAAGCCCGAGATCGCCTACTCGAATTTCGACTTCGCCAGCCTCCTGACCGAGGCGTTCCTGCTGGGCAACGTCGCGATCCGCGCCGGCACGAGGCTCGAATGGGACGGCCCGGGCCTCCGGGTGACGAACGTCCCCGAGGCCAACCGCCTGATCCAGACCGAGTATCGTCGCGGCTGGGAGGTCACCCGGTCCTGAACCCGTCGAGGAGTCGGCCGGCATCCTCCCATCCTCGGGGTGCCGGCCGACGGCCGAGGAGTCCCTGTTTTCCGCCCGTCTCGCCCCGTAATCCGGCCGACTCCCGCGACAAAAAGGCTGGGCTGAGGTAAAATTATACCTAAGCCCCCGCGACGGCCGCGCCGACGTGGGGGAGTCCCGAATCGCCGACGACCGGCCCTGGCGCCCGGTCGGAGCCCGGCCGGGCGATCCGGACCCGTCTGGCGTGACCTCCACGACGACCCGTTCCCATCCCGATCCCGGGATCGTCCTCACGCCATCCCGTCGCCGGGGGTGGCCCGGTCCGGGGCCCGGCCGAGCCGAGGGCCACCATGTCCGTACAGGAGAAGTCGATCGTGCGACGCTCGGCGACGGCGGGGTCCGCGCCCGACCTGCCCGAGGTCCCCGGCTACGAGCTCGTCGAGCGGATCGGCAAGGGCGGGATGGGCGAGGTCTTCCTCGCGCGCCAGGTCGCCCTCGGCCGGCTCGTGGCCATCAAGTTCCTGATCCCGGCGGGCGAGTCCGACCCGGCGGAAGACCTGGAGCGGTTCCGCCGCGAGGCGAAGCTGATGGCGCGGGTCTCGCACCCGAACATCCTGTCGATCTTCGACTCGGGCGAGGCCAACGGCCGCCCGTACCTGGTCATGGAGTACGTCGAGGGGGGCGACCTCCGTCGGCTGATGCGGCCGGGGGAGCCGGTGCCGCCCTGCCAGGTCCTCTCGATCGTCGTGCCGGTCGCCGAGGCCCTCGGGTATCTCCACCGCCACGGGATCATCCACCGCGACCTGAAGCCCGAGAATATCCTGCTCCACGACGGGCGTAATCCCCGGGTCTCGGACTTCGGGATCGCGGTCCTCCGCGCCGGGACGGGGGGCGTCGAGCGGACGACGAAGGGGGTGGGGACCCTCGGGTATATCGCCCCCGAGCAGCATTACCGGCTGAAGGTCGACGAGCGGGCCGACCAGTATTCGCTCGCGGCGCTCGCCTACGAGATGCTCACCGGGCACCTGCCGCTGGGAATCTTCAAGCCCCCCTCGGAGCTGAATTCGTCGCTCCCCCCGGCCGTCGACGCGACGATCGGGAGGGGCCTGGAGGAGAGCCCGAAGGACCGGTTCCCGACCGTCCGGGAGTTCGGCGAGGCGCTCGAGGCGGCCCTGGCGACGGCGACGGCGGGTTCCCCGCCCGCGACCCCACGCCGTCGCCCGCTCCTGTCCCTGGTCGGCATCGCCCTGGCTGCGGTCGTCGCCGTGGTCGGCATCGTCGTGGCCACGGTCGTCGCGATCCTGGTCGCCTTCCCTCCGCCTCGTCCTCTGCCGCAGCCTTCCCCTCAGATCGTCCTCGTCCCTCATCCGAATCAGGCCGGGGTCCCTCCCCAGGCCGCGCCGGTCGCGAAGGGGAATCCGCCCGCCGATCCGGGGCTCGAATGGCTCAAGAAGCGTCGGGCGGGCCAGATCTGGACCGATCGGGGTGCTCCGATCGCGCCCGACGCCGACGCCTCGAAGCGCGACTGGGAGCAGGCCGTGATCGACGTCGAGAAGTGGGTCGAGGTCCGCGCCTACCAGCTCTGGAAGGCCCAGGGGGAGCCCCAGGGGGAGGCGGGCGAGGCTGTCCGCGAGCCGAACCGCGTCGAGGCGATCCGTCAACTGGCCGCGGAATTCGAGGCGTCGCCGCCGGCCCCTCCGGCGAAGCCGTAGACGACGCGCCATACCATAGAGGCGGGACCACCGTCCTCCGCCGACCTCGCCGATGATGGGACGGTCGGGACGTGCGGTGGCCTCGGATCTCGGACACGGGGCCGCCGCGTGGCCCGCCCCCGCGAAGGGAGAGTTGGGCCGCCATGGACCCCCGCCATCGAGAGATCGCCCGCTGCCTCTTCCGCGAGTCGAACGATGCGCTGTTCCTGTTCGACCCCAAGGACCACCACGTCGTCGACGTGAACCCGGCGGCGCTCCGGCTGACCCGGTTCGACAAGGACGTCGCCTGCGGGATGACGCTCGCCGACCTGTTCGCGGGCACCGAGCCGGACGGGCTCGACCGCCTGATCGGCGCCTACCGGCGGACCGGGTTCTACCACTCGCGCGAGGGCTACACGCTCCGCCGGGAGTCGGGCGAGCCGATCCCGGTGAACGTCAGCGTCAGCCGGATCCACACGACGCCCGACCCGCTCGGCCTGGTCGTGGCGCGGGACATCACCGAGCGGATCAAGGCCCAGGATGCGCTCCGCGAGTCGGAGACCCGCTACCGGGGGCTGGTCGAGTCGGCCGTGGTCCTGATCTGGGAGCTGTCCGACCGGGGCGAGGTCCGCTCGCTGAACCCGGCCTTCGAGGCGATCGTCGGCGACGCGTCGCGATGGGCCGGGCGGCCGTTCGTCGAGCTGGTCGACCCCGAGGACCGGCAGGCCGCCGACGCCTGGTTCGCCCGGACCCTCCGGGGCGGGGCCCCCTCGCCGGTCTCGATCCGCCTGGTCGCGGAGGGTGCCGGGCGGGACCCGGTCGAGGTCGAGATCATCTCGGCCGCCCGGCAGGTCCGCGAGGGGATGGCGACCGTCTCGGGGATCGCCCGCGACGTGAGCGAGCGGCTCCGCGCCGAGCGCGCCGTCCGCGAGGCCGAGGCGATGCGGGTCGCCAAGGAGGCGGCCGAGGCCGCCGACCGGGCCAAGAGCGAGTTCCTCGGCAACATCAGCCACGAGCTGCGGACCCCCCTGACCGCGATCCTCGGCTTCACCGACGTCCTCCTCGGCGACGACCGCACGCCGACGCTCCCGCCCGACTTCCGCGACGACCTGGAGACGATCCGCCAGAATGGCGGCCACCTCCTGGAACTGATCAACGACATCCTCGACCTCACAAAAATCGAGATGGGCAAGCTCCGGGTCGAGCGGGTCGCGTGCTCCCCCGCGAAGGTGGTGCGCGACGTGGCGGCCTCGATGCGGCCGAGGGCCGAGGCCAAGGGGATCTCCCTCGTCGTCGACCTCGCGGCGAACCTGCCCCCGACGTTCGCGACCGACCCCGTCCGGTTCCGCCAGATCCTGATCAACCTCCTGAGCAACGCGATCAAGTTCACCGCGGAGGGCGAGGTCCGGGTGGCCGCCGACCCCGGCCGCGACGACGGGTCGGGCCGCTCCCTCCGGTTCGCCGTCGTCGACACGGGGGTCGGGATCACGCCCGCGGCGCTGGCGAACCTGTTCCAGCCGTTCTACACGTCGGACCGGCCGACGACGCGGGAGTCGGGGGCGGGCCTCGGGCTGGCGATCAGCCGACGGCTCGGCGAGATGCTCGGCGGCAGGATCGAGGTCGAGAGCCGGGTCGGCGAGGGGAGCACCTTCACGCTCACCCTCCCCCTCGGGCCGGCGGACGAGCCCGCCCCGACCGCCGCCGCCGATCCCGCCAACCCGACTGCCCTGGCCCGCCCAATGGCCCTCCCGCTCCCCTCGGCGACGGGGTCGGCCTCGCCTCCGGCGCGGGTGAACACGGGCTCCGAGGTCGAGCCGATCGGCGGTCGGATCTTGCTCGTCGAGGACAACGAGTCGATCCGCCGCCTCCTGGCCCTCCTGCTCCGCCAGGCCGGGGTCGAGGTCGTCGCCGCGTCCAACGGCCGACAGGCGGTGGATCTCGCCCTCGCCGCCCGCGGCGACGGCCCGCCGTTCGACTGGGTCCTGATGGACATGCAGATGCCCGTCCTCGACGGCTACGAGGCGACCAGCCAGCTCCGCGCCCTCGGCTACGACGGGCCGATCATCGCCCTGACCGCCTACGCGATCGCCGAGCACCGCGACGAATGCCTCCGGTTCGGCTGCAACGACCACGTGAGCAAGCCCGTCGACTGGCCCCGGCTCCGGGACATCCTGGTCGCCTACCGGGGGGCCCGCCACAGCCGAGGGGCCGTCACCCATCCCGCCTGAGTCGGCGGGCCCAGGTAGTTGATCCAGGTCCGAAGCTCAGGGCTTCAAGTCTTGGACCTCCTGAGGTCACATTAGGTTAATATTATTTTCTAAGTACATTTAATTAATTACATCTGACGGGTCTGGCAGCGCGAGCAACTCGGCGACCGTCAACTTCGTGCGGGTCACGTTAACGTAGATCAGGAGCGTAAAGTCCTTCGGTTGCGGCAGGTTCTCGGCGAACAGCAGGCCGCTCAGGGGCAGATCACCGCTGGCCCACTTGCCGACGTAAAAGACAGAAGACCACACCCTTCTGCCCGGCTGGAGGCTCCCGCAGTCGATAGTCACCCGCACCCGCTCGTCGTTCCTCTCGATGATCACCTCGCCGGGTTCACGACGGGAGGCGGGGCGGAGGTTCCCGAGGGCGGGGGAAAGGAAGTCATCGGCCCATCGCTTCGGCGCATCGGGTATGGTGGACGAGTCCACCACCGCGACGCCGAGGTTCGTGGGCACTATCAATTCGGCTCGCACGCTGCTGGCGGCGACTTGGCCGACGTTCTTCACCACCAGTCGCACGGGTCGGAATAGCCTCCTTGCATACTCGTAGTTCGCCCGTTCAAGAAAGTAAATCGTATTGGGCGTTTTCATTGAGTGGTACAGGATAGCTGATAGGCCGATGTCATTAGCGCCCCGTTGTGTTCGGCGTTTGAAGTCCGGGATCGCCTCTGTAGGCGGCATCTCGCAGAACTCGGCGTGCCACGAGGTTTGCGCGCCGAGCGAATCGTCCCGCTTCACGTCGGCAAACTCGACTACCAACTCCGCATTCCGCGGCCACCAGGGTTGGCCCATCAAGGCGATCTCGTCCGGCCCGGCAGGTTTTGTCGGGTCGGTGGAACTACCCCGCCGGATGTATACTTCGGTCTTCTTGAGCTTGCCGTAATTCTGCTTGAGGTAGAGTGGTCGGGCCTGCTGCTCTTCGATTCGGATGATCCCGACTTGCTTTCCCTCGAAGCCGAACGCCTCGTAATGGAAGCGGACGGGGCGGTTGGTCAGGTTGTTCACGAACTGCTGCAATGAGTGGTCGTCGAGGTGATCGGTGGTCGGGATGCCGACCACGTTACCACGCCCGCCCCTTACGTCCTCGACCCCGACGAGGATGTACGCATCGGACCGCCGCCAAGCGTTGGCGAAGCCGAGGATGTCCTTCAGGAGTTCAAACTTCTCCTCCTCGCCCGCCTTGACGAAGCGATACTGCTCCTTCTTGAAGTCGAGCGTCGTGCTCTCCTCCTCGTACAGAAGCCGCTCAAAAAGTGCGTCGTTCACGCCCAGCTCCTTAGAGGACCCCCGCGCGGAGCCCGGCGAGGATGACCCCGATCACGTCCTCGGCCTCCCGGTCGGTCGGCGGCCCGGCCCGGCTGGCCAGGAGGGCCGGGTGGTGGAACCGGAGCGAGGCGTTCAGGGCGGCCAGGGCCGCGCGACGCGGGTCGGAGACCTGGAATTCGCCGGAGGCGACGCCCGAGGCCACGATGGCCTCGACCTGGTCGGTGATCGCCGTGAGGTGGCGCGCGACCACCGCGTGCGACTCCTCGGCGATCGTTTGGTAGGTCGCGAAGTGCTCGGGGTCGTCGATGACCTTGCGGACCTTGGCGTGGAAGAGGGCCAGGAGCCAGGCGCGGAGCCGATCGGCCGCCGTGCCCGGCCCCCGGGCGATCGCCTCCAGGGGGGCCGAGACCGCCCCCAGCCACCGCTCGACCAGGGCGTCCATCAGCTCGGTCTTGCTGGCGAAGTAGCGATAGACGCTGGCGTGGGTCTGGCCGATCTCCCGGGCGACGTCGACCACGGTCGTCTTGGCCGGGCCGTGGCGACGGAGGACCGCCTCGGCGGCGTCCATGATCCGCCGGCGCTGGGCGTCGGTCGCGTCGCTCCTGGCGATTCGGGCCATCGGACTCCCACGCGGGTCAGCGGTTGACGAGGGCCATCTGGTGGGCGTCGTAGCGGTCGCCCGCCGCGGCGCCGGGCGGGAGGACCTCGTCGATCCGCCGGAAGTCCTCGTCGGACAGGCGGATCTCGGTCGCGGCCAGCGTCTCGCGGAGCCGGTCGGGCCCGCCGGGCCCCCACGAGCGGCACGATATCTTGACCCCGGGCCAAGGCCCACGCAATGGCGAGTTGCGCGGGGGTCGCCCCCTTGTCGGCGGCGATCGTCGCGAACGCATCGACCAGGGCCCGGTTCCTGGCCAGGTTCTCGCCCCGGAACCGGGGGCTGATCAGGGACCGGAGGTCGCCCGGAGCGTCCGGCCCGGCCGAGTAGCCGCCGATCAGCCCGCGCGACAGGACGCCATAGGCCACCACGCCGACCCCCATCTCGCGGAGGGCCGGGAGGGTCTCCGCCTCGATGTCGCGGGTCAGCACGCCGTATTCGACCTCGAGTGCCACGATCGGATGCACCGCCCTGGCCCGCCCGACCGTGGCGGCCGACGCCTCCGAGAGCCCGACGTGGCGGACGTACCCGGCCTGGACCATCTCGGCGATCGCCCCGACCGTCTCCTCGATCGGGACCGCGGGGTCGACCCGCGCCGGCTGGTAGAGGTCGACGTAATCCGTCCCCAGCCGCTTCAGCGTGTAGGTCAGGAAGTTCTTGACCGCCGCCGGCCGGGCGTCGAACCCGACGAACCGACCGTCGGGCGCCCGCAGGGCCCCGAACTTGACCGAGAGGAACACCCCCTCGCGACGGCCCTCGATCGCCCGGCGGATCAGGTCCTCATTGTGGCCCATCCCATAGAAATCGCCCGTGTTCAGGAAGGTGACGCCCCGCTCGATCGCCTCGTGGATCGTCGCGATGCTCTCGCTCTCGTCGGCCGGCCCGTAGACGTCCGACATCCCCATGCATCCAAGCCCGATCGCCGAGACCTCGGGACCGCCGTCGCCCAGTCGTCGCAGGTCCATCCTTCAACCTCCCCTTGCTCGCGCCGGTCAGGGCCGCCGGATTGGCGACTCATCCCGTTACGAGTTACAAAAAATGTAACATGAAACAATCGCGAGTCAAGGCTGTGACTGCGTCCGGCCCTACCGAATCGCGCGCCCCTCGACCGAATCGCGAACCATCGACTCGAAAACCTCGCATGCGGGTATGCCGGCACGACGTTTGCGTTCACCCGGCTTCGTCCTCCGGCGCGTCGGCAGGTCGACGACCGGACCCGCCCCCGACCTCGATGGAGTCTCCTCGATGCTACTCGCCTTCGACGACGTCGGACCCGGGCCGGTGGTGGTCCTGATCCACGGGTTCCCGCTCGACCGGACCATGTGGGAGGCCCAGCTCACCGAGGTCGGCTCGATCTACCGGATCATCGCGCCGGACCTCCGCGGCTTCGGCGAGACGGCGGTTCCCGACGGCGTGTACACCGTCGACCTCATGGCCGACGACGTGATCGAGACCCTCGACGCCCTGAACCTGACCGACCCGGTCGTGCTCGGCGGCCTGTCGATGGGGGGCTATGTGGCGATGTCGCTGGTCCTCCGCTATCCCGACCGGTTCCGCGCCCTGATGCTGATGGACACCCGGACCGCGGGGGACTCGGAGGGGACGGCGAGGGTCCGCGAGGACCTCGCGCGGGCGGTCGAACGGTCGGGCAAGCCGGACGCCGTGGTCGAGGCGATGCTCCCCGTCCTGTTCGCGCCGGCGATGCACACGAAGCATCCCGAGGTCGTCGCCCGGGTCCGCGAGCGGATGCTCGGGCAGAGCCCGCTCGCCCTGGCCAGCACCCTGCGCGGCCTGGCGGTCCGCCCCGACCGATCGGCCGACCTGGCGAAGATCGCCGTCCCGACCCTGGTCCTCGCGGGCGAGGAGGACCAGGTGATCCCGGCCGACGAGACGAGGCGGCTGGCCGAGGTGATCCCGGGCGCGCGGCTGGTGACGATCCCCGAGGCCGGGCACCTCGCGCCGATGGAGAACAAGGTCGCGGCCAACGCCGCGATCCTCGACTTCCTCCGGTCCGTCGGCGACTGACCCGGGCCCCGCCTCCCCGGCCGTCGGGCTCGCGGAGGCCCTGACGCCGGTGGCTTGCGGGGCGCGACCGCCGGCCTGATAATCCGATGCCAGACGCGGGCCGCGTGGGTCGCGGGTGGTCAGGGTCGTCCCGCCCGGGTGAGTCGCGATGCCACAGGAGCTGCCCTCGGAGCCACCGCTGATCGTCACCCAGTCGGGCCTCGATGACCTGGTCGCGCACCTCCGCGACGCCGGCCGGTTCGCGTTCGACACCGAGTTCGTCTCGGAGGAGACCTTCGAGCCGAACCTCTGCCTCGTCCAGGTGGCGACCGTCGAGCGGCTCGCCGTCGTCGACCCGCTGGCCGTCCGCGACCTCTCGGCGTTCTGGGACGCCGTGATCGACCCGTCGATCGAGGTCGTCATGCACGCGGCGGGCGAGGACCTGCGGATCTGCCGGATCAAGACCGGGACGGTGCCGGACCGGGTGTATGACGTCCAGATCGCGGCCGGCCTGCTCGGCCCCGGGTATCCCCTCTCGCTCGGCAACCTGGCGAGCCAGCAGATGGGGATCTCGCTCGCCGGCGGCGAGACCCGGACCGACTGGCGACGCCGGCCGCTCAGCCCGGCGCAGGTCCGGTACGCGCTCGACGACGTCCGGTACCTCCTGGACCTGGCCGACGGGATCGCCGCCGAGCTGGCCAGGCTCGGCCGGGCCGCGTGGGCCGAGGCCGAGTTCGCCGACTTCCTGGGCGAGATCCGCGACCGCTCGGAGGAGGACCGGTGGCGACGGCTCTCGGGCCTCCACGGCCTGAACCGGCGGGGCCTGGAGGTCGCCCGCCGGCTGGCCGAGTGGCGGCAGGCCGACGCCCGACGCGCCAACCGGCCGCTCCGGTCGGTCCTGCGGGACGACCTGCTCGTGGCCATCGCCCGGCGACAGCCGGGCCATCGCCGCGACCTCGAGGCGCTGCGGGACTTCAACCGGCCGCACCTGATGGCCAAGGCCAACGAGATCCTGGGCGTGATCGCCGAGGCGCAGGCCGTCCCCGCCGAGTCGCTGCCCCTGCCGGGCGAGCGGCACGAGGAGGGGCCGGGCGTGGCGATGGTCGTCAGCCTCCTCTCGGCGACCCTGGCCCGCTGCTGCGGCCAGGCCCGCGTGGCCGTCGGACTCGTCGGCGGCGCGGCCGACCTCCGCGACCTGATCCGCTGGCACGTCGACGGGGCCGACGAGGACCAGTCCCCGGCGCTCGCCCGGGGCTGGAGGCGGGAGGTCTGCGGCGAGACCCTGCTCGACGTCCTCTCCGGACGGCGGGCGCTCCGCGTGGTCGACCCCGAGGCCGATGTGCCGGTCGCGCTCGACCCGGTCGATCCGTGATCGTCGCGAGGAATCATGAACCGCAGATGACGCAGATTGACGCAGATAAATTCGCTAATTCAGTTAATTGATAATACTATCATTTTTTTAAGCCGAAAACCCTCGTGACGGGATTCTTATGCCTCGAGTCGTGAGCTGCTTCACCAACTGCTACGGACCCGCCGGGGTCCGGGCGGCCGTCGAGCGGGTCGTGGGTGCCGGGATCGACCACGTCGAGCTGGCGCTCCGCGGACACGACTTCGGCGGGCTGGTCATCCCGGAGTCGGCAATGATCACCGAGAAGGCCGACGACGCCACGGCCGCCGCGTTCGTCGACCTCCTCGACGAGCACAACGTCAAGGTCTCCGCCTGCAACGTCGGCGGGGCCGACCTCCGGACCGACTCGGGGGTCGAGCTGACCGAGCGCCGCATCCGGTTCGCCCGGCGATGGTTCGGCGTCCAGGTCGTCGTCTCCGGGGCGGGGCAGCCGGCCGACGCGGCCGAGCGAGCACTCATCATCGGTCATCTCCGCCGGATCGGCACCACCGCGGGAGAACTCGGCGTGGTCGTCGCGCTCGAGACCCACAAGGGCCCGACTCAGAACGCGGCGGCGATGCTCGACCTGATCGACGAGCTCGATCACCTGGCCCTCCGCCTCAACTTCGACACCGGCAACATCGCCTACTACAACCCGGGGGCCGACCCGGTCGACGAGCTCGAGAAGGTCAAGGGCCTGGTCCGCAACGTCCACGTCAAGGACAACCGGGGCCGGTTCGAGGACTGGTACTTCCCCGCCGTCGGGGACGGGGGCGCCGTCGACTTCCGCCGGGTCCGCGAGGTCCTCGACGGCGTCGGCTACGAAGGGGCCTACACGATCGAGATCGAAGGCATCGCCGACGAGCCCGAGCCCGGCCTCGACGCCCGCCACGACCGCGTCCGCCGCAGCGTCGACCACCTGACCAAGTGCGGATATCTTATTTAGGTGCCCTCTTTCCGGGATTTGCAGGATTTCTCGCTCCCCGCACGCCGATCATCCGGTATCGTGGGCGTCCGTCCATCAGGACGCCCACGGACGATCGACCCGTATCCGCCTGCGGAGCGACGACGATGCGGATTCCCGCGACCATCACGATCGACGCGCCCCCCGACCTCGTCTGGACCTATCTGGAAGACCCGGCGAAGCTGCCCCTCTGGATGAAGGGTGAAGGGGGTCGTCTCGGTCGAGCAGCCCGACGACGCGCCGCGCGGGCCGGGCTCGCTCTCGCGGATCCTCATCAAGGAGGGGGGCCGGGTCGCGGAGTATCAGGTCCGCGTCACCGGCTTCGAGCCCCCGCGCCACCTGGCGATCGCCATGACCGGCAAGACTTTCGGCACGGCCGTCATGAGTGTCGACTACCGACTGACCGACCTCGGCGGCCGGACCCGGCTCGACTACCTGGCTTTCTTCGAGTCCCCAGCTTCTTCTTCAGGCTCATGAGCCTGATCGGCGGACCCCTGATCCGCATGCAGGTCGGCCGCTTCCTTGCCACCCTCAAACGCCTGGCCGAGGCCGAGAAGCTAGGTGCGGTCCCGTCGGCGCGCTGAGGAGCTACCCGACGCCGAAGTCACCGGGGTCGAACGGGCAGGCCCGGGCCGGGATCGCCGCGGGGTCGAATCGGCCGACCCAGTCGGCGGGGGACGACGGCTCGACCCGGTCCGACCAGCCGCACGACCGGGCGGCCCAGCCGATCAGGTCGCGCGGGTCGACTCCCCGCATTCGTAGGGTCTCCAGCCGGATCGACCCGTCGCGCTTCGCGAGGCGACGGCCGTCGGGCCCGACCACGAGGGGGACGTGGCCGTACCGCCGGCCTGACCCACCGAGGGCCCGGTCGAGGAGGATCTGCCGGGGGGTGCTCGCGACGAGGTCGGCCCCCCGGACCACCTGCGTCACCCCCATCGCCGCGTCATCGACGACCACGGCGAGCTGATACGACGGCGCGAACGGCGAGCGGGCGACGAGGAAGTCCCCCCCGTGCCGCGCCGGATCGGCCGAGGTCGGCCCGCGGAAGAGGTCGTCCCAGGCGATCTCGCCTTCGGGAACACGGAACCGCCAGGCGAACGGCCGGCCGCCGAGCCGGGCCGCATCGGCGGCCGACCGGCCCGAGCAGGTCCCCGGGTAGGACGGCCCTTCGTCCTCGGCGTGCGGCGCGGACGCGGCCCGCGCGATCTCGGCCCGCGTGCACGTGCACGGATAGACCCGTTCGTCCCGTTTGAGACGCTCAAGGGCCTGCCGATACGCGTCCAGACGCTCGGACTGGGCGTAAGGACCCTCGTCCCAGTCGAGCCCGAGCCACCGGAGGTCGGCGATCGCGGTTTCGGCCGCGTCGGGGCGGACCCGGGTGGCGTCGATGTCCTCGATCCGGAGGACGACGCGCCCGCCGGCTGACCGCGCGGCGAGCCAGGCGATCAGGAACGTCCGGGCGTGGCCGACGTGCAGGCCCCCGGTCGGGGACGGGGCGAGCCGGCCGACGGTCGGGCGGGGGTCGGCGGGCCGGGTCGCGTCCATCGGTCGGCCTCGGCCTGGCGGGGTCGGGACGGGTCCGGGGGTCGCCCGAGCCGCCCGGTTCGACTGGTGGCGCGACCCTTCTTCGGTTCTAATCGTATCTCCAGTGGGGGCGGAGGGCGACTCCGCGGCGGATTCGCGGCCGGCCCGCCCCGAGCCGAACCGGCCTTATCCCGAAAGCTAGCCCGATCATGGACATGGAACTGAAGCGCGACGCGCGTGAGATCGTCGAGAGGATCGTCCAGCTCCGAGACTCTCTTTGACCTGGGCGACAAGACCTCCCGCCGCGAAGAGCTGAACCGTGAGATGGAGGCCCCGAATTTCTGGGGCGACCAGGACCGCGCCAAGGGGATCATCGCCGAGCTGAAGACGATCAACGCCGTCCTCAAGCCGTTCGAGGCCCTGGCCCGCCAGGCGGATGACCTCCAGGCCCTGATCGAGATGGCCGACGAGGACGGCGGCGACGAGCTCGACGCCGAGATCCGCGAGGCGATCCCCCGCGCCCGCTCCGACTTCGAGGACTTCGAACTCCGGTCGATGCTCGGCGGGCCGAACGACCATTGCAATGCCTACGTCACGATCCACCCTGGGGCCGGCGGCACCGAGGCGTGCGACTGGGCCGAGATGATCTTCCGGATGTACCTGATGTGGGCCGAGCGCAAGCGGTACAAGGCCGAGGTCATCGACCGCGAGGAGGGGGACGTCGCCGGCATCCAGGCCGCGACCATCCACCTCAAGGGGGAGTACGCCTACGGCTACCTCCGCGGCGAGACCGGCGTGCATCGGCTCGTCCGGATCAGCCCGTTCGGCACGGCCGACAAGCGGCAGACCTCGTTCGCCTCGGTCGACGTCCTGCCCGAGATCGACGACTCGATCGACATCGTCCTCCGCGACGACGAGCTGAAGCGCGACGTCTTCCGGTGCGGCGGCCCCGGCGGCCAGCACCAGAACAAGACCGAGTCGGGCGTCCGCTACACCCACCTGCCGACCGGGACCGCCGCCGAGTCGCGGAGCGAGCGGTCGCAGCACAAGAACGACGCCCTGGCGCTGCAGCTCCTCAAGGCCAAGCTCATCCGGGCCGAGGAGGAGAAGCGCGAGGCCGAGTTCGCCAAGGCCTACGACGACAAGGCCGAGATCGGCTTCGGCAGCCAGATCCGCTCGTACGTCCTCCAGCCGTACCAGCAGGTCAAGGACCTCCGGACCGACTACATCTCCACCAACCCCGGCAACACCCTCGACGGCGACATCGACGGGTTCATCGACTCGTACCTCCGGATGAAGCTCTCCAAGGGCGAGGTCAAGAAGGCCTGACCCCGGCGGGTCGGGTCGGGTCGGGTCGGGTCGGGATCGGGCGGGGTCGGGGTCGCACCCGAGGCGTGAGGGGCCGGACCGCGATGCTTGGGATCGAGGACAGGGGCGAGGTCCGGTCGATCGTCGGTCCGGACTTCGCCCTGGCCTTCGCCCGGTCGGGCGACCGCTGGACCCACGCCATCGAGCTGGCGATCGCCCCGGGAGGGCCTCGGCTGGCGATCGCCCGGTCCGTCGAGTGGGACGCCGGCCGCGACGACCCCGACCGGGTCGCCGGCCCGGTCTTCCAGGAGCTACACTTCCAGGACGACCCGGGCGGGATGCCCCAGGCCCTGCTCGTCGGGATGTCCGGCCCGCACCACTTCTCGGCCGTCTTCACGATGACGGGAGGCGCGGGGGGCCTGGCCCTCGACGTCGACGTCGTCGACCGCTGCCGGCCCGCACCGGCTGCGCTGGCCAGCACCTACACGGCCTCGCTCCGGTCGGGCGACCTCGCCGCCGCGGACGACCGGGCGATCGCCTGGGACATCCCGCCCCGCCGCCTCGCCTTCGCCGCCGGCCCGGGCACCCGCGTCGGGCTCGCCGAGGCCGGCCGGGCCGCGACCAGGGTCCAGGCCCTCGCCGACCCCGCCGCCGAGGGGGCCTCGCCCACGCGTCGATGGCGGTATCGGTGGGAGTTTTCCCCCCTGCCCTGCTGAGTCACGCCGGGCACTGATCCGAATCCGTCCGAACCGAATCGACCACCAGGGAGACCGCGATGGACCACCTCAGGCTCAGCGACCCCGAAGTCTTCGAGGCGATCGTCGCCGAGGAAGATCGCCAGCGCGACGAGCTCGAGCTGATCGCCTCGGAGAACTACACGAGCGCCGCCGTGATGGAGGCCGTCGGGTCGGTCCTCACGAACAAATATGCCGAGGGCCTCCCCGGCCGGCGGTACTACGGCGGCTGCCAGCACGTCGACGCCACCGAACGGCTCGCCATCGACCGCGCCAAGGCCCTCTTCGGGGCCGAGCACGTCAACGTCCAGCCCCACTCGGGCGCGACGGCGAACCAGGCTGTCTACTACGCGGCCCTGGAGATCGGCGACCGGATCCTGGCGATGGACCTGGCCCACGGCGGCCACCTGACGCACGGGATGAAGCTGAACTTCTCGGGACGATGGTACCCAACGATCGGCTACGGGGTGGACCAGGAGACCGGGCGGATCGACCTGGACAACCTCGCCCGGCTCGCCCGCGAGCACCGGCCGAAGCTGATCCTCGCCGGGGCGAGCGCCTACCCGCGGATCATCGACTTCGAGCGGATCAGCGAGATCGCCCGCGAGGTCGGCGCGATCTTCTTCGTCGACATGGCGCACGTCGCCGGCCTGGTCGCGGGGGGCCAGCACCCGAGCCCCTTCCCGCACGCCGACTTCGTGACGACGACGACTCACAAAACGCTCCGCGGCCCGCGCGGGGGGATCGCCATGTGCCGGGCCGACCGGGCGAAGGCCCTCGACATGGCCGTCTTCCCCGGGCTCCAGGGGGGCCCGCTCGAGCACGTCATCGCGGGCAAGGCGGTCTGCTTCGGCGAGGCGCTCCGCCCCGACTTCAAGGCCTACGCCGCGCAGGTCGTGACCAACGCGGCGACGCTCGCCGAGGAACTCACCCGCGCCGGCTTCCGCCTCGCCTCGGGCGGGACCGACAACCACCTCGTCCTGGTGGATATGACGTCCAAGGGCCTCACCGGCAAGATCGCCGAGGCCGCGCTCGGCCGGGCCGGGATCACGGTGAACAAGAACCTGATCCCGTATGATACCCGCAAGCCCCTCGACCCCAGCGGGATCCGGATGGGCACCCCCGCCCTGACCACCCGCGGGATGAAGGAAGACGCGATCCGCCAGGTCGCCGCCTGGATCGTCCGCGTCCTCGACGCCCCGGACGACGCGTCGGCGTCCGAGCGCGTCGCGTGCGAGGTCCGAGAGTTCGCGAGGGACTACCCGGTCCCGGCGGACGCGGTCCTGGAACCTCGCTGAAACCCTTGAAAACTCAGAAGAATCATCCGCAGATGACGCAGATTTACGCAGATAAATTCATTCAATTGTAATTTATCTGCGTAAATCTGCGTCATCTGCGGATGATATTTTTCTTTGCTCTGCTTCGATCTTGTAGACCGCGTATCTTCCCTCGCCCCGGAGCAGCTTGAGCGGCCCGAGGTCGTTTTTCCCCGAGGGGGGCGCGGCGGCGAGCACATAGCCGGCACCCTGAGACCGGGCGAGGTCGGCGAGGGCTTCGGGGGTGAGGCGGCCGTACCGGGCTTCGATCCCGTGGCGGTCGGCGAGGTAGGCGCGGACGAATTCGGGCGTCGTGCCGACGAATCCGACGTGCGCGCGGAACCGGCCGGCCCAGTCCTTCAGCCCCTCGGCGTGATACGGACTGGCCGCCCGGTTGAAGGCGACGCTGCGGCCCGACCAGAGCCGGAACGTCTTCGGGCCCGGCGGCGTGATGAACCGGGCGTCCTCGGGCGTGTGGGATCGGCACCAGAGGGCCAGGGACTCGACGTCGTCGGTGGCCACCTCGACGAACCGACAGCGGGCCGCGAGCGCCCGGACGGCCGGGCTGTCCGACCGGCCGACCATCGAGCCGACGAGGGCCGCGATCGGCACCGACCCGCAGGCCACAACCGCCATTGCCAGCCGTCGCCGCGTCCAGCCGGGTCGGAGCCGAGGGCCGAGGGCCGCGACGACGATCGCCGCGAAGGCTGCCACGAGCAAGGACCGGTGGCCGCTCTCGGTGTCATGCCGGGCCAGGAAGACGACCCCCACCGCGAGGCCGCCGACAACTGCGAGATCCGCGAGCAGGTGGCCCGGGACGCGCGTCGAGCGGCCGAGCCGGGCCCCGGCCCAATCCGCCAGACTCGCCGCCAGCTCGATCGCCGCCGCGACGACGAACGCCCAGTCTCCCCCGAGCCCGGCCGCGAGGATCAGCACGCGGGCCTTCCCGCCGAGGTCGCCGCGCGACCAGAGCCCCGCGCAACGACCCGCCAGGGCGATCAGGGCCAGGCCCCGGGCGACGGTCGCCATCCGGAACGGCTGGAAGACCGTCACCGACAGGCTGCCGACCGCCTCGATCGCCAGGTACGCCGCTCCCAGCCCCGCCATCAGGGTCCCGAACAGGATCGCGAATCGGGCACGGGCAAACGACCCGCCCTCGGCCGCGCGGCCCCTAGCCCATCCCGCGATCGCGACCGCGGCGAGGGCGATGTAGGCCCCCCAGGCCAGCCATTGCGGGGCCCGCCAGAGCGACGGGACCATGTGCTGGGCCATCTGGAGCTCGACGCCGACCCGGCGAAACTCGTCGGCCGACAGGCCGGCAAACAACCGCCCCCCCTGCCCGATCGTGCCGACCGTCCCCGGCGCGATCGCCAGGACGAGCGTCCCCAGGCCGATCGCCGACCGTCGCCAGGTCCACCCGGCCCGGCCCCCCGCGACCGACCAGGCGCCCCACGACGCCCCGACCAGGCCGCCGAGCTGGAGCCCGACCGACGGGTGGACGACCGCCGCCAGCCCGATCAGGAGCGACGGCCGCCACGTCTCCCCCTCGATCGCCAGCGCCAGCGCCGCCCAGCCGAGCGAGAACCCGATCAGCCGATCGAGCAGCATCGCCTCGAACAGATGGTTTGTGCCGACATTGCCCGCCTTCGCCAGCAGGACCAGCGCCACGGCGATCGGGCCGACCATCGGCCCCGCCAAGGGAGCCACCGACCGGGCGAGCCGCGCGACGCCGCCGCAGGTCAGGGCGAAGGTCGCCGCGAACAGACCGAAGAGGGTGGCCGAGAGCCCGAGCGGCCGGCTCGCCATGTCCAGCAGCGTGAGGTAGCCGCGATGGGGGTTGAAGGCGTCGACGGCGCGGACGAATGGGTCGTCGGCGTATCGGGTCGGGTCCTGCTGGTGGATCAGGAGCGGCAGGCGATAGGCCTGGTCGCCGTCGCGGCTGTGGTACCCCCGGACAGTCAGGTAGAGGCCGAGCAGGAGCAGGAAGGCCGCCCAACGCGGGACCGTGATCGGGCGTGTCATCCGGGGCGAGGCTCCCGGACACCCCTCGACCGCCCGGTCGGGGACGTCCGGCGGGAGTTTGACCGCGGACCCCAGATCGGTCAACACGAACCGGGCCCGCATGCCCCGCGATCAGTTGCGGGGCCGGGCCGGGACGTCGAGTTCCTGGAAGGCGTGGTCGAACGCGCGGGTGAAGTCGGGCGAGCCCGGGTCGAGGGCCGGCATCGGGGGCAGGTCGATTTCGAGCCGGGGGGGGCCGGTCGTCGACGCGGCCTGGACCGGGGAGGCGTCGGCCTTCGACGCAGGCGAGTCGCCCTCCGAGGGGGGATTCAGGCCCATCCGGCGGATCTGGGCGACGTAGTGCTGGACCGGCGGGGACGTCCAGACCTTCTCGGCGGGCCGGTATTCGGCGTCCCACTCGAGGGCATACGACCCCCTGGCCTGCTCGTCGGCCCAGTCGATCCCCTTCAGGCGCTGGAGGGCGTACCGCTGGACGCCGGCCACGAGGAAGGCGACGACGAGGGCCCCCTTGAGCGACCCGAGTACGAACCCGGCGAACTGATCGGTCCGACTGGGCTCGAAGTCGCTGAGCGGGCGTCGCCGGTGCATCTTCACCGCGAGGCTCGCCAGGCCGACCGCCACGACATAGGTCAACACGGCCGCCGCCCACCAGAGGAGCCGGTCGAGCAAGGCTGGGCGGACGGAGCTCAGGTAGCTCGCGATGTAGGGCCGGGCGTAGTCGCGGATCGGCGACGCGGCGTAGACGCACCCGACCAGGCCCGCCAGGCGGATCGCCTGGATCACGAACCCCCGGAACCATCCCCGGACGCCTGCCGTCAGGATGACCAGAGCCAGAACGATATCCAACCCCATGGGAGGTGCCCCTCAACGGCCGATTCGTCGCGATGCTTGCTCGTGTGTTCGCCCGCCGGGGCCCGATCTTCGGCGAAATCATCGGGCCGTATCGTCCTATCGGCCATCCGGGCGCCGAACTTCACTCTTTCCGGCCGGGCTCGCCTTCCATCCAGGCTTCGAGCACGCCCAGGGGCAAGGACCCCTGCTCCAGGAGCCGGTCGTGGAAGGCCCGGACGTCGAACCTCGGCCCGAGACTCGCCTCGGCCTTCGCGCGCAGCTCGCGGATCTTCAGCTCGCCGACCTTGTACGCGAGCGCCTGGGCCGGCCAGGCGATGTAGCGGTCGATCTCGCTCTCGATCTCGACCTTGGGGACGGCCGTGTTCTCGTCGAGGTACCGGATCGCCCGGTCGCGCGACCACCCCTGGGCGTGCATCCCCGTGTCGACGACCAGCCGGGCACATCGCCAGGCGTTGTATTCGAGCCGGCCATACACGGCGTAGGGGTCGGTATAAAGCCCGACCTCGGCCGGCAAGCCCTCGCTATAAAGGCCCCATCCCTCCGAGAAGGCCGGGACATACCCATTCTTCCGGAACGCCGGCCGCCCGGCCATCTCGACCGTCAGGGCGAACTGGAGGTGATGGCCGGGGACCGCCTCGTGATAGGCGAGCGCCTGCATCGAGTAGGTCGTCCGGCTCGTCGGCTCGGTCGTGTTGACGTAGAAGTACCCCGGCCGCGACCCGTCCTCGGGGAACGGGTAGTAATACCCGGCCGCCGCCGCCTTCGCCCGGTAGGCCTCGATCGCCCGGAGCGCGTAGTCGGCCCGGGGCAGCCGGCCGAACAGGAGCGGCAGCTTCGCGTCCACGTCCCGGAGGATCGTCCCGTACCGGGCGAGGATGTCGGACTCGTCGCGGTTGCGGAACTTCGGGTCGGTCTTGATGTGCGAGAGGAAGGCATCGAGGTCGCCCGCAAACCCGACCGATTTGCGGACCTCGTCCATCCCGGCTCGGACCTTGGCGATCTCGGCGAGGCCGATCTCGTGGATCGCCTCGGGCGTGAGGTCGGTCGTGGTGAACGACCGGACCCGCCATCGGTAATGGGCCATCCCCTCGGGGGCGTCGGACAGGCCGATCGACTCGCGGCAGGCGGGCAGGTACTCCCGGTCGAGGAAGTCGGCGAGCCGGGCGTAGGCCGGGGTCACGCTCTCGGCGATCGCCCGCCGGACCTCGCCCGCGAGCCGGTCGCGGTCGGCCGCCGGCCAGTCCTTCGGAAGCCGCGCGACGATCCCGTGATGCGGGCTGTCCTCGGGTCGGGGGGTCGCCAGCGCCCGGAGCTGGGGGACGACCTTGGCCATCGTCACCCGGGGCGGGACCCGCTTCTCGGCCATCCCCCGGCGCATCACGACGATCGTCGCGTCGACGGTCGCCGGGAATGCCCGGAGCCGTCGGACGTAATTCTCGAGGTCGCCGACGGTGCCAGTCGGGTGGAAGTTCACCGCCTGGGCGAACTGGAGGTGGAGTCCTTCTTGCTGGGTCATCGGGATCAGGAAGTCGCGGAAGGCCTCGCCGTCGAGCAGGTCGTCGAGCAGGAACAGGAGGACCTGGCGGTCGATCCGCTCGACGGCCGAGAGCCCGGCCGTGCCGAGGGCGCGGAGGGCGTCGCGGGTCGCGCGGTGCCGCGCGATCAGGGCAGTACGGGCCTCGACCGAGGGGTCGGGCATCCGGTCGTCGTAGCGGTGCTCGCCGACGTAGGTCGCCTGGAGCGGGTCGCGCCTCAGCTCGTCGTCCCAGTAGCCGGCGAAGACCGCCCGGAGCCGCCCCGAGGGGGTCGCCGCCGCGTCGCCCGAGATCAGGCCGCCGGCCTCGATCGTCGGGGCGGCCACGAGGACGACGATCGCGATCGCGAGCGGGATGCGCATCGGGCGGGCTCTCCTCTCGATGGAGCGTGGCGGTCGTCATCAGGCCCCAGTCTAACCGGAGCGACCGGCCGGGCCCACCGATGGCCTTCAGGGGAGGTCGTCGAGCGAGACGAACCGAAACTCGATGCCGCCCCACGAGGCCGCGACCGGCCCGCCCGCGTTGGTCGCCGCGAGCCTGCCCGCGGGGTCGGCCGACCCGGGCCGCGCGAGGGCCCAGGCCGGCATCGCCTCGACGGCCGCGGCGACCTCGGCCGAAGTCGATCCGGCCGGCTCGACCAGCCGCCCGAGCACGGCCCGGAGCCGGGCCCGGTCCCTCGCCTCGGGGTCGCGCGCGGCAACCACCATCGCGAGCAGGGCCGGCAGCTCCGGCCCCGCGAGCAGGACGCCGAGCGAGGCCCTCGGCACGTCGTCGACGCTTGCCCAGCCCCGTCGGGCCACGACCGACCAGGGCCGCCCTCGCTCCCAGACGACCAGCTCGACCCGACCGCCCCGCCACCCGACGACCGGCAGCGGGGCCTCGCCGACCTCGATCTCGGCACCCTCCGCGTCGGGGCCGTCGGCGAGCTTCAGCCGGCCCCCGGGCGGACTCACCACCAGGCGGGTCGGCCATTCGAGGCAATCGGCCGCCGCGACCCAGCCGATCGGCGACCGATTCCCGACCCGGAGGTCCGTCGGCTCGCCGATGAGCGGCCAGGGGTCGTACACGTCGACGAACATCCGCCGCGCGATCGCGTCGGTCGGGCTCGCCCCGGGCCTCGCCGAGACGGGCGTCCCCTCGCGGAGGATCAGGGCCCGGCGGACGACCCCGCCCGCGACCGTCCTCGGCCGGTCCGTTGCGGGTACCGGCGGCCCCTCGACCAGATGCCGCCACCGCGCCGAGGCCGCATCCCGCAGGCCGCGGAGGGCGTCCCCGCCCCTCCACGCGACCAGGGCCAGCACGACCAGGGCGACCAGCGTGGGCAGGGGATAGCGGATCGGCGGCGGCATCTTGGCCCTCGACGCCCTGGAAATTCCAAGGAGAGTCCTGGCACAGGCCGAGCGAAATCCCCTGCTCTTCTTGCGCCCCGGATCGTGTCCGGGTCGGATCAGCGTGGTCGGAAGCCGGTCGATTGCAGCAGGTCAGGTTCGGGCCGACGAGGCATCGTCCCACATCGGCAACTGGTCCCTCTCATCGCATCCCGACTCGGCATAGAACTGAATCGATGAGGCGATGACATCCGGGGGCGTCTTAAACTCAACCTCCTCGAACACGATCCGCCTGACGGACGGAGGACGTTCGGCAGGCTCGTCGGCCAAGGAGGCCGAATAAGACGCGTCGGTCCTCAAGCGACGCGCCATCGGCGGGCCGGACACAGACGCCGCCTCGAAGTCTCCCCACGGGATGCGGATCCATCGCTTTCTGAAGCCCTGCGTCGACAGGATCAGCCACGCGACGCGGATCAATCCCGGGACCATGGACAATCCATCGAGCGAGGATTCGCCGATCCGGACGATCTCGATGCCTTCCCGGCAGATCCGCACCAAGGGTCGCCGCCTCGCTCTCAGGTTATAGAAGGCTAGGGCATAAATGAGCATGAATGGCATACTTATGATCGTCAAGGCGCGTCCCCCTTCGGTCGCTGGCTGGCCGTTCTGCTCTTCCGCGAGCCCAAACAGGAACATGGGGCCGAGGATAAGAGAATACCAACCCAATCCCCCGAACAAGATCGTCTGGGCCCGGAAGATCCAGGTCTTGCCCATGAATCGCGTAGGAGTCGGTTGAGCGAGCATGATTCCCCGATCCGAAACGACGAGGGCGTGTGAGTCTTGTTCCCTACGGGGTCCCGGCCGTGGACCGCTGCTCCCCCACACTCTCGGCGTGACGCCTGCCATGCAATCCGGAACCACCCACTCCCACCGGCCTTCGCGCCGCCTTCGCAGGTCCTGAGCGATCCCGAGCGATCCGAGGACGATTGAGCCGACCCATCCATCCTCGGTGTTCCGACATGACACCGCCGCGCGGACGTCGAGCCGGCCTCTGTCGCGACTGAGACAAGCCTCGCATGATGCGCGGTTCGCATGCAACGATCGGGGAAGCTCTCCGGATCAGATCGACGCGTCCCGGCCTGGCGGGGCGGGGACAGCCCGGCCACGCGCGGCGAGCATGCCAGGGAGGACGGCCAGCGTCGTCAGGCCCGCGACCAGCACCAGGAACAGCCCAGGCCACCCGGGGGCCGGGACGACCATCCCCCGGATGAAGACGCCGGCCTCGCCTGCCTCTTCGCCCTCGGCGAACGCGTAATAGACCCGGATCGGCCGGAAGGTGCCGTCGGGGATCTTGCGGTCGGTCTGGTACGACAGGCTGTAGCTCGACCCGATCCGCTCGGCCAGCTCCTGATAGATCGCCTTGAGGCCCTCGGCGTCGCGGGCCCGGTACGACCGGCCGCGGGTCTCGGTCGCGATCCGGTCGAGCGCCTCGTCGTCGATCTCGCCGGGCTCGCCGAGGCCGAGGGTGTGGACCGGGACGCTCCGCCGCCGGGCCTCGGCGATCGGGGCCTCGATCGGCAGCCGGCTCGCGGTGTCCTGGCCGTCGGTCAGGGCGAGGATCGCCCGGCGGCCCGTCTCCCCCTCCAGGAGCCCGATCGCTGCGGCGACGGCGTCGTAATAGCGCGTCGCCCCCTCGGGCTCGATCGCGGAGACCGCATCGCGGACGCGGGCCATGTCGGTCGTGAACGGGCAGGCGAGGTCGACCCCCGACCCGAACGCGATCAGGGCGACGCGCGACCCTCCGGGCAGGCCGTCGAGGAACGTGCCGACCGCCCGCTTCATGCCGTCCATCTTGCCGCCCTGGCGCATGCTGCCGCTCCGGTCGACGACGAGGACGACCGTCGTCGCCCGCGCCTGGACCGTGATCGGGGCCTCGAAGCCGACGATCGGCCGGTCGCGGCCGTCCTCGGTGACCCGGAAGTCCTCCCGCCTCGCGTCGCGGACGAACGTCCCGTCGGGCCGTCGCATCTCGTAGTAGACGCGGATTTCGGGGAAGGCCGACTCGTCGGCCTGGGTCACGACCACCGCCGGCCCCCCGGCCGACGGGGGCGGCACGTCGGCCGCGATCGATGCGAATGCGATCAGCCAGGGGATCACGGCGCGGCCCTCCTCGTCCGGTCCGGGACGACGGCGAGCGAGGTCGCCGCCCCGGCCGCACCGATCAACACCCAGGCGACCGTCGCGACCGCGGCCGATCCCCATCCGCCCAGGACGGAATCGACGGCCCGGCTCGCGGCGACCACGACCGCCGCGAGCATCGCCCCGGCGATCCCCCCCGAGATCGCGCCCGGGATCGCATCGCGGGACGTGCCCCGCCGCGATCCGGCCACTCCGCCCGCCATGCCGGCCACGGTCGCGAACGCGGCGACCGCGCCGGGGAGGCCGCCCGCCAGGGCGACGATCAGCCGGAGCCCTGCCCCGGCCACCGCCATGACGGCGAACCGTCTGGCCGTCGAGACCTCTCCGAGCCAATCGGCGAGGCCGGGCCCGATGGGCTCCGTGGGCCGGGGCGAGGTCGAGATCGGGTCGACGGCCGAGCGCGGCTCCAGGATCAGCTCGACGCGGCGGTCGCCGCCGTTGCTTTCGATTCGGAGCGTCGCGCGGAGCGGGGTCGGGAGCGCGTCGGGGATGGCAATCGCGATCGGCAGGTCGTGATGGTCGACGACCGTCTGCCAGGCCCCGTCGCGCGGGCCGACGACCTCGGCCCAGCCCGTCCCGGCCGGCTCGATGGCGGCGCGGACCTTGAGTAAGCGATGGCCGACGTTCGAGACCTGGACCGACCGGGACACCGTCCCCCCGCCGGGGGTCGCGCGGACGACCAGGCGCTGGGGATGGACTTCCAGCTCCGGCCGGGCCGGGCCGGTCGCCGGGATGGCCGCGAGCCAGGCGTCGAGGTGCTCGTCGTCGGTCATGCCCGGCGCGCGGGGGACGGCCAGGTCGTGCCGGCCGATCGTGGCGAGCCAGGCGGCGACCCGGCCCGAGCGGATGTCGTCGCGGAGGTCGGCCCATCGCTGCGACGAGGCCCGGAGGAAGTCGTCCCATGACCGGCAGACCGTCCCGTTCCTGAGCGTGAACGAGAACGGGGCCCGGTCGCGGCCGGACGTGGCGACGGGATGGGGCCCGGGCGCGTCGCCCAATGATCGAACATCGGTCGGCGCGTTCCCGCGTGCAGGGCCGGCCGACTCGACGAGCCGGAGGTGGACGGTGCCGAGCTGGATCAGGTCGCCGGCCCGGAGCGGCCGGGCCTGGCCGGGGAGGACTCGCTGGCGGTTGACGAACGTGCCGCCGGGCGAGTCGAGGTCGCGGAGCGTCAGGCCGGGCCCGGTCGCGTCGACGACGGCCTGCCGCGCGGCCATCGGCCGCGGGGTGTCCCCTTCCTGGCCGGCGAGGTCGATCCCGGCGGCGCCGGCCAGGGCGTTGCCCAGCACGGTCTCCGGGCCGACCAGCGCGTAGGCCCGACCGGCCTCGCGGCCCCGGACGACTTCGAGCGACCAGCCGTTGACGCCCATCGATTCAGCCCCGATCCCGGAAGACGAGCCGGGTCCCCCCGACCTCGATCGTGTCGCCGTCGCGGAGCGCCCGGGAGCCGTTGACGGCCTCGCCGTCGACCCGGGTCGCCCCCGCCCCGTCGAGGGCGACGAGGGTGAACCCCCCGGGGCCGGCCTCGATCGCGGCGTGGGACCTGGCGACGGACGGGTCGCCGAAGAGGCCGACCGTCGCCCGCTCGTCGAGCCCGAGGGTCGACCGCCCGCGCCCGAGGAGATACGCCCGGCCCTCCTGCCTGCCGTTGAGGACGACGACCCAGGCCCGCCGGAGCGCCTGCTCGACCAGGGCCAGGCCGAGCCCGAGCCCGGCGCCGAGGGTGGCGATCCCGAGGCCCTGGCCGACGTCGTAGCGGTCGCCCATCGCCCGGCGGATCGACTCGAACAGCCAGCCGCCGAGGAATCCCCCGAGCCCGCCGCCGATCAGGCCGAAGGCGAGCCGCTGCCGCGACCGCTCGGCGAGCCCCTGGCTGACGCCGATCCCCAGGCCGAGGACCCCCCACGAGACGGCCCGGCCGAGCGTCCCGCCCTGGAACGTCCCCAGGACGACCTCGCCGACGACCAGCCCGATCGAGCCCCCCGCCGCGCCCGCGACGGCCCCCCAGGTCGACGACCGGGCGAGCCGGAGCCAGGCCCGGTCGCGGAGCGGGCCGATCGCGTTCAAGGCGTAGCCGATCGCCCCGCCGATCAGGGCCCCGGCCAGGGCGTCGCGCCGCCAGACCGAGGCCGTCTCGACCAGCTCGACATAGAAGAACAGGCCGAAGACCGCCCCGATCGCCCCGGCGAGGGCGGGGTCGTACGCCTGGCGGGCGTTGGCGCGGAGGGTTGTGATCCGGGCGGCGATCATCGGCCGGTCCTCAGGCCGCGGCCCCCTGCGGCGATCATCCGGGCGATGTGGCCGAAGGTCGTGACCAGATCGCCGTGGCTCGCGAAGATCGACCCGGCCTCGGTGCTGGCCAGGCGGCGCAGGTAGTCCTTGTCCGCCGCGCCCATGCCGATGGCGACGATCTCGATGCCGGCCTCGCGCGCCTGGACCGCCTCCTCGATCGCGGCCTCGGTCGCGTCGGGGAAGCCGTCGGTGAGGATCACGACGTAGCGGGCGCGGTCGATCTGGAGCAGCCGGGTCCGGGCCAGGGCGAGGGCCTCGGCCAGGTTCGTCGTGCCGTCGGCCTCGAGCCGGTTGATCGCGGCCAGGACTTTTCGGGCGTTGTCGGTGGCCTCGGCCTGGAGGGTGACGTCGGTCGCGAACGAGACCAGGCCGACCTCGGCGCGGGTGAAGTCGCAGCGGTCGACGAACGCCCGGGCCGCCGCCTGCGCCTCCATCAGGGGGGCCCCGGCCATGCTCGACGAGACGTCCATCAGCAGGAAGATCCGCGTCGGAGCCGACTCCTCGACCCGGGCCTCCGGGGGCCGGCCGAGCCACGAGAGATCGTCCGGCACGGGCTCGACGGCCATCGTGAGCCGGTGCCCCGTGTCGCGCTGGACGGCCTCGACGCCGACGATCCCGTCGAGGTCGTAGGACATCGACACGTCGACCGCCACCTCGGCATCGGTGGCGTGGAATCCGGTGAACACATATTTTCCGATCACGGTGCAGTCGGCCGGCAGGGGGCTCTCGCCCTGGGTCAGGTAGATCTCCAGCCGGTCGTTGGCCCCGCCGTGGGTCGCGTGCGAGTACGGCCTGGCATAACGGGCGGGGATCGGGGCGTTCCGGCGGATCACGATATCGTTGACATACGCCGACCCGTCCGGGCTGATGGCGACCGTGCCGAGGCTGTGCGACATCACGTCGGAGACCCGCCTGGCACCGGCCAGGGAGAACTTCGGGGTGGCGTCGACGGCCGACTCGCCCTCCTCGATGGCCGCGCGGACCGCGGCGCCGAGGGCGACGACCTCGTCGACGTTCACGCCGGCCCTCGGGTCGCGGCCCGACATCGCGCGGACGAACTGCCGGACCATCGGCATCCGCGTCGACCCTCCCACGAGCAGGACCCCGGCGATCCCCGACCACCCCAGCCCGGCCTCGGCGATCGCCTCCTCGGTGAGCCGGCGGGTCCGGTCCATCAGCGGGAAGGTCATCGCCTCGAACTCGGCGCGGGTCAGCTCGAAGGTCCGGCGGGCCGTGCCGATCTGGAGGGTGATCCGGGCGGTTGACCGCTCGGAGAGGGTCCACTTCGCCCCCTCGGCCAGCAGGAGCACCTCGTTCAGCGCCTGGGGGTCGTCGAGCGGGTCGACTCCGGTCTCGGCGGCGAACTTCCCGGCGAGGTCGCTGGCGATCCGGTCGTCCCAGTTCTTGCCCCCGAGGTCGTGGTCGCCGGCCGTGGCGAGGACGTCGATCGACTCGGGCGCGATCCGGGCGACGGTGACGTCGAAGGTCCCGCCGCCGAGGTCGTAGATCAGGACGGTCTCGACCCCCCCCGTCCGCTGGAGCCCGTAGGCCAGGGCCGCGGCCGTCGGCTCGTTGATGATCCTCGCCACGTCGAGCCCGGCGAGCCGGCCGGCCTCGATCGTGGCCCGCCGCTGGGCGTCGGCGAAGTAGGCAGGCACGGTGATCACCGCGCGGTCGACCGGCCGGCCCAGGTGGGCCTCGGCGTCGGCCTTGAGCTTGGCGAGCACCAGGGCCGAGAGGCCCGTCGCGTCGTAGTCCTTGCCGTGGAACCGGAGCCGGAACTGGGGGTTGCCCATGTGGGGCTTGAAGAAGCTGGCGATCTCGTCGTTGCCGACCCGGGCCCACTCCTTCGCCTCCTGGCCGACGACCGGCGGGTCGCTGCCGAAGTAGACGACCGAGGGGGTCAGGTGGCCCCCCTCGCGGCTGGGGATGACGGCCGGCCGGCCGTAGGCGTCCCGCGCGGCGACCGCCGAGTTGGTCGTGCCCAGGTCGATGCCGACGATCGTCCCCATCGGGTCAGGCCCCCATCGCCGTCGCCGTCGCCGCCCCGCGAAGCACCGCGACGAGCCGGGCGATCGACCCCGCCTCCGGGCCCGACGGCCGGGCCGCCCCGACCTCGGCCGCGTCCGGCTTCGGGGGCGGCTCCTCGCCCACGCCGAGGATCATCCCTGCGAGCGTGATCAGGCCGGCGCCCACCGTCATGGTGGCGAACCAGGGCCACATCTCCTCCCAGTTCCGGGCGATGTAATACGCCATGTAGAACGGGAAGATCAGGCAGGCCCAGCCGTGGACGCCATCCTCGCTGAACGCGATGTAGACCGCCAGTCCGTAGCCGACCAGCACCACCACGATCCCGATCGCCGCCAGCGCCCCGCCGACAATCGTCATCCCCCCCGGCGCGACCATCGCCGTCAGGCCAAGCACGGCCAGGACGACCGTCCCCGCCACGCCGAACTGGCGGGCATGCCGGGCGACGAACGAGACCTGCTCGGCCTCGCGCTTCCGCTTCTTCTTCACCGTCCCACCGCCCGCCCGAGATCCGCCGGCCGCCCGGTCGACCGGCCTCGGGTTGGCCGGGGCGTGGACGAAGGCCGACGCCGACTCCGCGACCGACGCGACCCGGACCGGCTCGGCCAGGCCGTACCCGTCGGGGCCCGGGTCGTGCTCCTGCTCCCCCTGCGCCGAGGTCGCCGCGGGGACGGTGATCGGCCGGCCGCACGCCTTGCACTTGCCGGCGCGGCCCGCCATCGCGGCCGAGACCGCGAACGCCTTGCCGCAGGAGGGACACGAGAAGCTGATCGTCATGCGAGGTGTCTCAAGGTGGGCGAGCCTTGGCCGGTCTCGGTTCAACCGCCGGGCCCAGCACGACGAGGGGCGACCACGTCGCGGACCCATGCCCGATACTCGCGGCCGAGTCGCGAGTCGTCGCCGGCCGCGGGGTCGAGGATCAGGGGAGGGATGTCGGCGATCGGCAGGAAGGGGAACGCGAGGCTCGTCGAGGACGGCCGGTATCCCCCCCCCTCGTCGAGGACGGCGACCGTCAGCGACTCCCCATCGAACCGCCAGACCTCGCGGATTTGGAGAGCCGCGTAGATGCCCATCTTGTCGAGCGACGAGCTGGAGATGTCGACCTCGATCGCCAGGTCCGGCGGCGGATCGACATCCAGGTCGATCGTCGCGAGACTGGCGAGCCGATCATAGCCGCCGAGATAGAAGCACTCGTCGGGCTCCAGCCCGCGGTCGAGGACCCTCCGCTTGAAGGTCGTCGACCCGGCGCCGACGATCGCGATCTCCAGCTCCTCGGCGACGATCTCGATCAGGCGGCCGATCCGCCTCCGGTAAAGCTCGTGGGGGAACTGAGGCGACATCAGCTCGACCACCCCCCGGTCGTAGGTGATCCGGACGCCCGGCATGATCCTCAACAGGGCCTCGTAGCCGTCCCAGTCGACGCCGTGGACGACGAATCGACGCTCGCCGAGCTGTGCCTCCGTCGCGGGGGTCGCGGCCGTCGCCATCGATCCGCCTCCTCGATTCGTGGGATCACGATGCGATCATGAGACGGGAAGACTCGAACACCGTCCGACCCACATGATCCGCAGCCCCATCATCGGCCTCGCCCGGTCCCGATCAGGCTGGATCGGGATCCTCATAGAGTCGCTTCAACTCCGCGAGCATACGCCCGAGATGAGACGCCGGAGCCCGCCCGATGATCCTGAAGATTCGGTCTGCCTCGACGGTCACGAGCCAGTGACAGACGGCGGCGTTCGGCTCGTTGAGGCCGGTCCTGGGGTGCCGCGGGCGAGACCACGGCAAGAGGACATAATCATCCGGCAGGGTCTCCGGCAAGGATGTCGTGATCGCGACGACGAAAATCGGCCCGCCCGTCGCAAGTTCTTCCGAAGGGGTGACGACCACGGCCGGGCGATTCTTGGGATTCCGTCCGCGAGGATCGAGGAGGCCCTTTACGATCACGATGTCGCCGAGGTGGAGCATCAGCCGCCCCTTTTCTCAGTCGTATTTCGCGGCGATCGGATGGAGTCTGGCGGCCAGATCGGCGAGCTGGCCGCCGTTCAACGCGACTCGCTCCAACCGGAGCATGTCGCGACGTTCGTCATCGGCCGCCAAGATGGCCGCGAGTCGATCGGCCGCGCCGGATTCGTAGGCCGATGTGGCCTCGGTCGCCTTCAGTTGATCAATCCTGTCCCTGAGAGACCTCGCCACCTCGAACCATGCGACGAAACCGTCGAGGACAATGCCCTCCCCGTTCACCGCGCCCGAATCCGGGCCATCTCGGTCCCGGCGCTGAAGTTCCTCCAATCGTTCGAGTGCCGTGTACGAGGCTTCGGCGGCGATTAACAGGTCCTCGATCGCGGTGGCTTCGACGGCCGGCCGGTCGTCTCTCGGGGACCGCTCGACGGCCTCGGCGAACGCCGCGACCAGTCGCAAACCCGCAGGCATTCCGGGCGTGGTCGATGCCTCCGACGAGTCCTTGAGTTCCACTGGGGGATCGGACATGAAAGACTCCTCTGCCTCGAAGGCATGATCATCCGCCGTCACGACACGCTGATCAGCCGGAGCGATGCCGAGCGCTCCTCGACCTGGTCGGCGTTCAGGACGGCCTCGGTCTCGAAGTCGACCTCGATCGAGCCGCCGCCGGTCAGGTCGGTGGCGGTGACGCTCAGGCGGCCGTCGCGGCTGATCGAGAACCGGACCCGGATCGGGCTCCGGGCCGGCAGCGACGCGGGGAGGTTCAGGGTGGCGGTGCCGACGTCCTTGCAGTCGGCCGGGTCGGTGCTGTCGCGCTCGCCGGCGACGATCCGGATGTCGACCCCCGCCTGGTCGGCGACGTCGGTGCCGAAGTCGCTGGCGTGCTCCATCGGGACCTCGCCGTTGCGCGGCAGGAGGGTGACGACGACCTCGCGATTCGCGTCGTCCTTGGCGATCACGCCCAGGCTCTTGCTCAGGACGTTGACGATCTGGGTCGTCACCAGCTCGCGGACCGGGCCCGTCAGGGTGTACCCCAGCTCGCGCTCGATCTTGTCGAGCGCCTCCTGCATCTGATCCTCGGAGACCGAGGCGAGGTCGACCTCGCGGCCGGCGTCGTCGGGCGACCCCGACTCCGAGGCGGCCGGGGCGAGCAGGCCCTTGACCTCGTCCTGGAGCGATTCCTTCAGGCCGAAGAGCGCGGCGCCCTTGGCCACGGCCTCGTCGGGGTCGTAGCTCTCGGGCTCCTGGGCGAACTCGGCGGCGAGCCGGTCGCGGACCTGGGGCATCCTGGTGGCGCCGCCGACGAGGATGATCTTGTCGAACCGCTCGCAGCCCTTGGCCCCGGCGTCGCGGAGCATGTCGCGGGTCAGCTCGATCGTCCGATCGAGGAGGTGGCGGGTGATCTCCTCGAACGAGCCGCGCTCGAGCTCGACGCGGGCCTGCTGGCCGGCGTGGGTGACGCGGAACGGGGCCTTGTCGCGCTGGGTGAGCGTCTTCTTGCCGCGCTCGGCCTGGAGGAACAGGTCGTTCAGGACCTCGGGGTCGTCGAGCGGGTCGCTCGCCTCGCCGGTCTGCGACCGGAACGACTCGGAGAGGGCCATCACGACCGCCTCGTCCCAGAGGGCGCCGCCGAGGCGATGGTCGCCGCCGGTGCAGATGACGCGGATCAGGCGGTCCTTGATCTCGATCATCGTCACGTCGAAGGTGCCGCCGCCGAGGTCGTAGACGAGGACGACCTGGTCCTCCCCCTGCTCCAGCCCGTAGGCGATCGCCGCGGCGGTCGGCTCGTTGAGGATCGCGCGGACGTTCAGCCCGGCGAGCCGGCCGGCGTTGGCGGTCGCCTCGCGCTCCTCGGTGCCGAAATAGGCCGGGCAGGTGATCACGACGTCGGAGATCGGCTCCTCGCCGCCGAGGGCGATCTCGGCGTCCCCGACGACCTTCCTGAGGATGAACGAGCTGATGTCCTCGGGGGTGAACCGCCGCCCCTCGTGCTCGAAGACGAACTGGGGGTCGCCCATGTGCTGCTTGACCCGCGAGACGACCCGGTGCGGCTCGACCCGCGCGGCCTCCTTGGCGGTGTTGCCGACGATGATCCGCTCGCCGTCGAAGAGGACGACGGAGGGGGTGATCCGCTCGCTCTCCTGGTTGGGCACGACCACGGGCTTGCCGTGCTCGTCGACGTAGGCGATGGCCGAATACGTCGTCCCCAGGTCGATCCCGAATACCCGCTTCAAGCCGTCGCTCACGCGTCGATCCCCCTCGTGGCTGGATAGGCCGGCCAGGCCGGGCCGCAAGCCTGTTCGGCGACTTGCTCCGGATATTATACGCGACCGCGTCCCCGTGCCCCTCCCCGAGCCGAGTCCGGAATTCCTCCCCTCCGGCACCCCGGATCCACCGGAGATGAGGCCCCGGGCGATAATCTTCACGAAAACTTCACAGGAATACGCGATACCAAATAGTGTCTAATGGGTTGTCGGTCGCCGGGTGCAACCATGCGAGGCATCATGGCGATCTTGGATGCAGCCGGGTCTATCCTCCTCGACCCTGGCGGCGTCACCAACTGCGAGGGAGAGCGGATGGGGTCCTCATCACCGACCAGCAGCGTCCTGATCGCGAGCCTTCGCCGGCCGGAGTCGCTCCGGCGATGCGTCCGGAGCCTGGCCCGGCAGGACCAGCCGCCGGACGAGGTCGTGATCGTCTGGCAAGGGGACGACACGTCGACGCGCGACGCGGCCGAGTCCCTCCGCGACGAATCTCCGTTCCCTATCGCGGTGGTCCATTGCCGCGAGGTCGGGATCGTCGCGGCCGAGAATCGGGCCCTGGAGGTCGCGTCGGGGCGGATCGTGCTGCTGACCGACGACGACGTGGTCGTGCCGCGCGACTGGGTCGAGCGCCACCTGGCGTATTACCAGGACCCGCGAGTCGGGGCCGTCGGCGGGCCATATCGGAACATCCGGCCGGACGGCACCTCCCAGCCGGAACGCACCGCCGGGCCGGTGGCGCGAATGACCTGGTACGGCCGGGTCCACGGCAACATGTATGACCACCCGATCGGGTGGCGTCGCCGGGCCCCGCGCGACGTCGACCACCTCGCCGCGGGGAACATGAGCCTCCGGCGGTCGGCCTTCGATGGGTTCGAGGCCCGCCTCCGGCCGTACTGGCGGATGTTCGAGCTGGAAGCTTGCCTGCGCCTCAAGGCCCTCGGCTTCCGCGTCGTGTTCGACTTCGCCAACGTGGTCGATCATCACTTCAGCGACACCCCGGGGAACCTGCCCGGCCGGCTCGGCGACCTCCAGACCAAGGTGTACAACGCCGCCTACAACCGGGCCTTCGCCCTGGCCAATCACAGCCCCTGGTACCTGAGGCCCTGGCGCCTCCTCTACCTCGCGGCCGTCTCGACCGCCGAGGCGCCGGGGCCCCTCGGCTTCCCGCTGGCCCTGAAGCGACACGGCAACCCCCGTCGCGAGGCGGCCATCGTGGGGAACGTCTGGCGGCACCGCCGCGAGGGCTGGCGGGCGGGGACCAAGGCCCGCCGGGACCGAGATACCCGGGGCGTCCCCGGGATAAGGACCCCCGACCGCCCCTCGATCCCCGTCGCCCTCTTCTAGGGGTCCTATGTTCAAATTTGATTATTATTGCTCCTATCTCCATCACCGGGACGATTTCGACGCCGGCGTCCCCGTGCTGATGTATCACAAGCTCGGGCCGGCCCCCCGGGGCGCCCCCGGGGGGGTGATGTATGTCGACGCCCCGCTCTTCCGCCGGCACCTCCGGGAGCTGCGCGAGGCCGGGTTCCGCACCGCGACGCTGGGCGACCTCCCCGAGACGCCGGGCAACCCCGGCCGGCGGTTCGCCCTGAGCTTCGACGACGGCTACGCGAACGCGTCCCGCGAGGCCCTGGCCCCGCTCGCCGAGGCCGGGTACACGGCGATCCAGTTCCTGGTCTCGGGGCTCCTCGGCGGGCGCAACGAGTGGGACCTGCCCCTGGGCGTGCCCACCGAGCGGCTGATGGACGCCGGCCAGGTCCGCGAGTGGCTGGCTGCGGGGCACGAGATCGGCTCGCACACCGTCAGCCACCCCCACCTCTGCCGGATCTCGCCGGCCCGGGCTCGCGAGGAGATCGAGGCGAGCAAGAAGGCGCTGGAGGACACGTTTGGCCTCCCCGTCCCGCATTTCTGCTACCCGTACGGCGAGTACGACGAGTCCGTCCGCGACCTGGTGGCCGAGGCCGGATACGCCACGGCCAGCACGACCCGGCCCGGGGTGAACGCCCCGGACATCCCTCGGCACGAGCTGCGGCGGCTCATGGCCTGCGCGCCGATCCGGACCCCCAGGCAGGCGCTCCTCCGGCTCCTCGACCGGGCCCGCCGCGCCCTGACCCCGCCACTCTGACCGCGGGGCCGTCGAGGCGTCCGGCTCGTCCGCGTCTTATCAAAGCCGATGATGACGAAAAGCCACTTCGCGAGACCTTCACGGGAGATTCGCCCTGGCCCCACCGGCGTGACGAGGAGTCCTGGGATAATCGTCGTTCGTCCCGTCCCGTACCGAACTCGCACACCAGGGATCTCACCGTCATGAAGACCTCGGCCACGATGAAGCTCTCCATCCTCGGCGGGGTGATCCTCGTCGCGACGTCCGCCCACGCCCGGGGCGACTTCTCCGTCCTCGCCACCAACAACGCGACCGTCCAGCCGGGCGGACTCCGGAACACCCCGAACGGCCTGCGGTTCTTCAACGTCGAGGGGTCGGCGAACAACACGTTCGCCAGCTTCGGCGTGATCGACTTCCAGGCCCCCGCCAACACCAACGTCGCCTCGATCTCGAGCCTGACGCTGAGGCTCACGCAGGACAACGCGGGCTTCACGAGGAACGGCGGCCTCCGCTTCTTCCTGACCCAGGACACGACGACCAACGACGTCCCGGGCGCGTCGGGCAGCACCAACACGGCCCTGACCTTCCAGGCCGCCAGCTCCCCGAACGGGATCGGCAATCAGTTGAGCCCCAACTTCGCCCTGGGCACCGGGATCTTCACCCAGGGGACCACGGGGACCAACGGCAGCGGGACCGTCGACACGTTCACCTTCAACTTCGCGGCCACGAGCGCCCTGGCGACCTATCTTCGCAATCAGATCAACACGCGCGGGGATATCCGGATCATCGTCGCCCCCGACGACGCCAACGTCGCCGCGACCTACGCCGGGGCCACCAACTCGTCCAATCCGGGCCCGATCCTCTCGGCCGTCCCCGAGCCGACCTCGTACATCCTCCTCGCGATCGGCGGGCTCGTGGGCCTGATCGCCCGCCGCCGGATCCATCGCGCCGGGGCCGTGGTCTCCTGAGGCCGTCACGCTCGCGACGACCCGGAACGATCCGGGACGTCCCGCGACGGGCGCGGGGACGGACGACGCCCGGCCGACCTAAGATCGTGCGGCGTCGTGCGTCTATCTGTCCGGGGCCGTGGCCGACGGCGACGACGCGGGCATGGGGGCCGGGCGGGGAACCGCGGGGCCCCGGGCGTCGTCCAAGGCCAGGTCACGTCTCACCGTCCGCTCCGCCGCCGAGACAGCCGTTCGCGTGCCTTCGCCGGGCCGAGACCGCCCGCGCGCAGGGGAGGACAGCCGCCATGTCGCCTCGCTCTCGACGTCTCCCGATCCCGGTCGCGGCCCTGCTCGGGCTGGCGCTCCTCGCCCCGCCGGCCCTCGGCCAGGGCCTCATGATCGACCGCCGACCCCACTTCCCCCTGGCCCGGTCGTACGAGATCCGCGACGTCACGATCGACGCCCGCGTCCGCGACCAGGTCGCCGACGTCCAGGTCTCGCAGACCTTCTACAACCCCGGGTCGACCACGATCGACTCGGAGTACATCTTCCCCCTCCCCGACGAGGGGGCGATCCAGAACTTCGTCCTCCTCGTCGACGGCCGCGAGATGCCCGGCCGGCTCCTGGCCAAGGACGAGGCGCGGCGGATCTACGAGGAGATCGTCCGCTCGAAGCGCGACCCGGCCCTGCTCGAATACATGGGCCGGGGGATGTTCCGCACCAGCGTCTTCCCGATCCCGCCCGGGGCCGAGCGCAAGGTGACCCTCCGGTACACCCAGCTCCTCCGCCGCGAGCGCGACGTGGTCGAGTTCGCCTACCCGCTCAGCACCCAGCGGTTCACCGCCAAGCCGATCGGCCGGCTGAACCTCTCGGTCCGGATCGACAGCAAGGACCCGATCAAGTCGCTTTATAGCCCCGTCTACGACACCGTGACGACCCGCCCCGGCGAGCGCGAGGCCCGGGTCGAGCTGACCCTCCGCGAGGTCGTGCCGTCCCAGGACTTCAAGCTCGTCTACACCCTGTCCGAGGGGGCCATCGGCGCGACCGTGCTCAGCTACAAGCCGAGCGACTCCGAGGACGGCTACTTCCTCCTGCTGGCGAGCCCGCAGGTGAAGGCCCCGGATGCCCGGGCGCTGCCGAAGTCGGTGGTGTTCGTGCTCGACCGCTCGGGCTCGATGGCGGGCAAGAAGATCGAGCAGGCCAAGAACGCCCTGGCGTTCGTCCTGAACAACCTCCGCGACGACGACACGTTCAACATCGTCGCCTACGACGACCGGGTCGAGCCCTTCAAGCCCGAGCTCCAGCGCTATAACTCGTCCACCCGCGACGAGGCGATCCGGTTCGTGGGCAACATCCGCGAGGGGGGCAGCACCAACATCGACGACGCGCTCCGGGCCGGCCTCGGGATGCTCGGCGACGAGTCGCGGCCGAGCTACCTGATCTTCCTCACCGACGGCCTCCCCACCGCGGGCGAGACCGCCGAGCTGAAGATCGCCGACAACGCCCGGCGGGCGAACCGGGCCCACGTCCGGCTCTTCGCCTTCGGGGTCGGCTTCGACGTCAACGCCCGGCTCCTCGACCGCCTGAGCGGGGGCAACGCCGGGACGAGCGAGTACGTCCGGCCCGACGAGGACATCGAGCGGCACGTCGGGGCCTTCTACGCCAAGATGACCCGCCCGGTCCTCTCGGGGATCTCCGTCGAGCTGGCCGGGACCGACGTCAACCGGACCTATCCCCGCGACATCCCCGACCTGTTCGAGGGGGGCCAGGTCGTCTGGGTCGGCCGCTACCGCCAGGCGGGCCCGGCGACCGTGAAGCTCTCGGGCAAGGTCGGCGGCGAGCGGCGGTCAATCGAGTTCCCGGCCGATCTGGCCGGGTCGGGCCGAGGGTCGTCGTACGACTTCGTCGAGCGACTCTGGGCGATCCGCCGGGTCGGCTCGATCATCGACCAGATCGACCTCCACGGCGCCAACCGCGAGCTGACCGACGAGCTGGTCGCCCTGAGCACGAAGTACGGCATCCTCACCCCCTACACCTCGTTCCTGGCCGACGAGCGGGTGAACCTCCACGCCCGGGTCGACAACGGGGTGCGGGCGCGGCAGAACCTCGAGCAGCTCGCCGAGGTCCAGGGCCAGTCCGGGGTCAACCAGCGCGGGGCGAAGCAGTCGTACCTGAACTACGAGAAGGCCGACGCCTCGATGTCCAACCGCGCCGTCGAGCGGTTCGGCTCCTACGACATGGCGGCGGCCGCCCCGGCACCGGCTTCGGCACCGGCGGTCGCGCGTGGGATGTCGGGTTCGTACGCGTACCGCCAGCCGTCGCAGGGACAAGCCGGCGCCGGCCGGATGATGGGGTCGGCGCCGGGCCAGGCCATGCCAGGGATGGGCGGCATGGGCGGCGGCGGGATGATGGGGATGATGGGGGCGCCCGCCGTCCGGGCCGAGGCCGGCAAGGACACCAACCTGGCGAACGTCCGCCAGGTCGGCGGCAAGACCTTCTACCGGAAGGCCAGCCGCTGGGTCGACGCCGAGGTCAAGCCCGAGGACGAGGCGAAGGCCAGGCTCGTCGAGCAGTTCAGCGAGGAGTTCTTCCGGATCGCCCGGTCGCAGTCGGCCGAGATGAACCAGTACCTCGGCTTCGACGAGCCGGTGACGGTCAACCTCCAGGGCCAGGTCTACCGGATCGACCCGCCCAGGGCCGAGGAAACTCAGCGGCGTTGAGGGACCGTGCTCGCCGGCCCTCCCCATGACACGGGGAGGGCCCGGCGGGGGCGGCGAGGAGATCGACCCGCCCGGCCGTTAGATCGAAGGCCCGCCCGTCGGGGCCCTCGTCATTCCCCTCTATCGGGGAGGGGATGCTCCCTACTGCTGCTGCTGCTGCTCGGCCTGCTGGCTGGTGAGGGCCTGCTCCTCGGGCGCATCGGCCCCGACCCAGACGTTCGACAGCGGGGCCTCTTCGAGCACCGGTGCCTCGGCCAGCTCGACCACCACGTCGACCGCCAGCTCCCCCTTGCCCTCGCCGGTGAAGACGCCGCGGGTCGGGGGGACGTCGGCGTAGTCGCGGCCGATCGCCACGCGGATGTGCCGGTCGCTGGCGATCAGGTTGTTCGTCGGGTCGAAGCCGACCCAGCCGAGGCCCGGCAGCAGCGCCTCGATCCATGCGTGGGTCGCGCCCCGGGTCGACCGGTCGACGTTCCTCGTGCTCTGGAACAGGTAGCCCGAGACGTACCGGCAGGGGATTCCCAGCTCGCGGACGAGGCCGATCATGATGTGGGTGAAGTCCTGGCAGACCCCGCGACGGCTCGCCAGGGCGTCGTCGATCGGCGAGTCGACCCGGGTGCTCCTGGGCATGTACTCGAACGTGTCGTAGATCGCCGTGTTCAGGGCGCGGAGGGTCGTCAGCGGGTCATCCACGCCTCGGCCGAGGCCCAGCTCGTCCTGGAGCTTGCCCAGCAGATCGGTCGGCCGGACGAATCGGCTCGGGTTGAGCAGCTCCCAGTGGTCGTCCTCCCGCGCCAGGGCGTCGATCTCGTCCCAGGCGTCGGGGCCGAGCCGGTCGGGCAAGGGCGACGGGGCGGTGTACTCGACCCGGGCGGTCGCCGTGATCGCCAGTCGGGTGTGCCGGCCGGGGACGTCGAAGAAGTGGACCGTGTTGCCCAGCGAGTCGCGGTACGACTCGATCCGGGCGCGCGGCGAGGTCCGGAGCTGGAAGTCCCAGCACCGCTGCGACCCCTCGCTCCGGGGCTGCATCCGCAACTCCATGTGGCTCTCGGAGATCGGCGCGGGGTAGCGGTATCGGGTCACGTGGCGGATCGCGTAGTACATCGGGGGAGGGTCCTCGGGAACGGGCCGGGTCGCGATCCGGTCGGCTCTGCTCTGCCGGCTGTGCCTGCTCTTCTGGGCTCTGCGCTTCTGGGCTTTCTGTGTTCTGGGCTGCAATCCCAGGTGCGGGCGACCCGTCAGGCCTCCAGCGCCGTCTCGATCGGGTAGGCGATGTAGAGCTGGTGGATGGCCGCGTGGACGTGGCCGCACTGGCGGAGCACGTCGTCGAGGTACGTGTGCAAACCCGACACCACGATCTCGTCAATCTGGCCGAACGAGAGCGACGCCCGGAGCCTGCCGGCCAGCCGGTCGATCCGCGCCGTCTTCCTCGACTCCGTCGCCTCGCCGATCTTCTCCAGCGCCGACTGGATCATGTCGACGGCGAACCGGACCGAGTGGGGGAACTCGTCATTCAGCAGGAGGAACTCGGCGATCCGCTCGGGCTGCATGTCGGCCGTATAGACCTTGCAATAGGCCTCGAACGCGGTGCAGGACCGGAGCAGGCCGACCCATTCGAGGTGCTGGGCCGCGGCGATGGCCGGGTCGTGCCAGTCCTCCAGGGTCCCGAAATGGACGTCGAGCAGCGCGGCCGACGCCGACGCCCGTTCCAGGAACCGGCCGACCTCGATGAAGTGGTACGGCTCCCCCTGGCAGAGGGTCGAGTCGGTGATCCCCCGGAACAGGTGGGCACCGTCCTTCACGCCGTTGAAGAACTCGTGCGGCTGCCCCGCCCAGATGTCGACGAGGCTGGCGCGGCGGACCTGGAAATAGAGCCGGTTGAGCTGCTCCCACATCTCCGAGCTGATCAGCTCGCGGACCTGCCTCGCGTTCTCGCGCGCCAGCGCCACGCACGCGGCGATCGACGAGGGGTTCTCGGCGTCGAAGGTCAGCGACCGGCAGATCGCATACGGGTCGATCGCCTCGCCCTCCGGCCCGTGGGCCCGGAGCGCGGCCAGGACCCGCTCCCACCGCGACGCGGCCGAGGCCGGCGACTGGTCGAGCATCAGGTTCAGGTTGACGTCGATCACCCGCGCCGTGTGCTCGGCCCGCTCGAGGTATCGGCTCATCCAGTAGAGGGTGTCGGCGACCCGCGAAAGCATCGGAGACCTCCCCCGGCACGGGACTCCCCTCGGGATCGACGACCGTCGGGGAAGATCCCCGGTCCGCTCGGACCGATCTGACGAGGCAGGACTCGCAGGAATTCCAGGTCAGAAGCTCACGAGCGGAAAGCACAGAAACCCGAGCGCAAGTCGAATCTCGGGAGTCCTGCGGTCAAATCTCCGTTCTGTGCTTCTGTGCTCGATCGCTTCGCAAAAGGCCTCGCATCACTCGTACAGGACCCACGTATCCTTGCTCCCCCCACCCTGCGACGAGTTGACCACCAGCGACCCCCGCCGCAGCGCGACCCGGGTCAGGCCGCCGGGGACGATCGTCACCTTGTCCCCGAACAGGATATAGGGCCGGAGGTCGACGTGCCTGGGCTCGACCTGGCCGTCGATGAAGCAGGGGGCACGCGAGAGGGCCAGCGTGGGCTGGGCGATGTAGTTCCGCGGGTTGTCCCGGATCCGGTCGCGGAACTCGTCGCGCTGCTTGCTCGTGCTGTGCGGCCCGATCAGCATCCCGTAGCCGCCCGACTCACCCACCGCCTTGACGACCAGGCTCTCCAGGTTCTCCAGGACGTGCTGCCGCTGCGACGGCTCGGTGAGCAGGTAGGTCTCGACGTTGGGCAGGATCGGGTCCTCGCCCGTGTAGAACTTGATGATGTCGGGCACATACGCGTAGATCGCCTTGTCGTCGGCGATCCCGGTCCCGACCGCGTTGGCCAGCGCGACGTTGCCGGCCCGGTAGGCGTTGAACAGGCCGGGGATGCCCAGCCGCGAGTCGGACCGGAAGGCGAGCGGGTCGATGAAGTCGTCGTCGACCCGCCGGTAGATCACGTCGACCCGCCGGAGGCCCGAGATCGTCCGCATATACACGACGTTGGCGTGCGTAAGGAGGTCGCGGCCCTCGACCAGCTCGATCCCCATCTGGCGGGCGAGGAACGTGTGCTCGAAGTAGGCCGAGTTGTACACCCCGGGCGTCAGCAGGACGATGGTCGGGTCGAGCCGGCCCGGCGGGGCGAGGGCCCGGAGGGTGGCGAGCAGGGCCTGGCCGTAGTGGTCGATCGGCCGGACGCCGTGGTCGCGGAAGATGGTCGGGAAGATCCGCTTCATCACCTGGCGATTCGCCAGCATGTACGAGACGCCCGACGGAACCCGGAGGTTGTCCTCGAGGACGGCGAACCGGCCGTCGGTCAGGCGGACGAGGTCGGTGCCGACGACCGAGACGTAGATGTCCCTCGGCACGTTCAGCCCGCGCATCTCGCGCTGGAAGTGCGGGCAGGAATAGACGAGGTCACGCGGGACGACACCGGCCTGGAGGATCTTGCCGTCGTGGTAGATGTCCTTGAGGAACAGGTTTAGCGCCGTGATCCGCTGGACCAGCCCCGCCTCGATGGTCGCCCACTCGGCGCTGGTGATGATCCGGGGGAGGAGGTCATACGGGAAGATCCGCTCCGTGCCCTCGTCACGGCCGTAGACGGTGAAGGTGATCCCCTGGTGGAGGAACGAGAGGTCGGCATCCTGCTGGCGACGTCGCAGCTCCTCGGCCGGCAAGTCGAGGATCCGCGCATGGAGCTGGCGATAGGCCTCGCGCGGCCGGCCCGCCTCGTCGAACATCTCGTCGAACGGCCCGCCGCCGATCTCGTAGTGATCGAAGGGCGGCGGGAAGGCGGCCAGTCCGTTACGTCCGGCGTGAGTCTCGATGGTCGTCATGCGTTCGAAAGGTTGCATGGGTGCGTGGGTCGCCCTCGACCAAGTCGCGTGTCTGCCACCATAGCGGGCAGGGGTTGCCCGGAGAATAGGAAAGGGCCGGCCCAAGCCCGGCTTCGCGACCCGTCCAGCCTGAAAAGCAAACATCGGGCCAGCGGGCGGCCGCGAAAAAGGGTCGAGGCCGTCGCCATCCCGGGGTGCTCTTCCCCCGCCGACGATGGCCCGCCATTGCGGAGAAGAACGGCGTCCCCGATCATGGATGGACCGGAGCCAGATCGCCACGCGTGCCGTCCCATCCTTCAGGCTCCGTCGGGGGGCATGATGATCGCAGCATCCTTGATCCTGGCCGGCTGCCTGTCGGTCGGATGCGCGGACGACGCGCCGGTCGCCGACCCGCCGCGGCCGCCGGTCTTCCGCGTGGAACTTTCGACGCCGAAGGCCGACCGGCTCGTCGGCGAGCCGGTGCCGCTCGTCCTCACGGTCCGCAACCAGGGCCCCGACGCCGTCCACGCGCGTGTCATCACCTGGCGTGACCTCGATGCCTACTGCGTCTCCGTGTCGAAGGACCGCGGTCCGTATCTCCAGATCCTCCGAGGGCCGAATTGCTGCGTCACGGGCATCGAGAGGATCGGGCCCCTGGAGACCAGGACGATCCGGCTGCGGCTCTTCTACACCCGCCGTTTCGGGCCGAACGCCTTCGACGTCGCCGCCGGGCGGGTCTTCCCCGGCGGCGTGATCACCGGCGAGCCCGGCGAGTACGCGATCAAGGTCGCCTATCCGCTCTCGATTCCCGGGGCGATGGCGATCGAGCCCATCGAGTCGAATGCCGTCACGATCCGCGTCCGGCAGCCCGAGCGGCCCGATGACATCCGGGCCTGGCAAGCGATCAGCCGGGACGAGGCGATCCTCCGCCTTCTCGATGACACGAAAGACCACCCGATCGGCGACCTGAAACGAGAAGACGCGCTGACCCTCGCCGACGTGCTCCGAGCCTACCCGGGCACCCGATACGGCGACCTGATCCGGCGCGCGCTGAGGCAGGCCTATCCCTGGCGGATGCTGCACGCCGACGAGCGGGCGGTGGTCCGGCGTCTCGCGCGCGTCACGGAGTCGATCGAGGAGTTCTACCCGAACGACGACCGGCTCGACGCGACCGTCGCCCTCCCCGCGGCCGGGACGCCCCTGCGTCGAGCGCTCTCCGACCTGGAGGGGAGGACCGGCATCTCGTTGCATGCCTCGCGGACCCCCGCCGCCGTCGTGCTCAGGTCGTCGGGGGTCCGGGCCGACCTGCGGGGAGTGATGCAGAGGATCGCCGACCAGACGGGCGCCGAGTGGGCGTCAAACCGCGAGGGATACGCCCTGATCGGCGCCGCGGACCGCCGGCGTGATCCGGATCATCCCGTCGTCTGGGATCGGGAGGAACCCCGCTGATCTCATGGCACTTATGATTATCAAAAATAGATCAAAATAATTAGATCTGATATTCGCCTTTCCCGAGGGAGACGGTGGGCCCGGCCATCGCGTCCCCGGGAACCATTTGCCGACCGACCCACCGCGGGGATTGCGGCTCGGGTCGACAACCTCGATCAGGGATCGAGCCGAAACCTGCGTCCGGCGGGGCCATTTGGGTAGGACGAACGCATGGAACTGACGGCCGTATTCATGCAGGTTCCCGAAGGCGGGGCTTTGAAGGTGGAGCGATGGGCCTGGTAAAGTACCGCCACACCAGGAGATAGCGACATTCCAGGGGGGCGGTGCTATGGTCCTTGACGACATCTTCGAGCGGTTCGCCCAGCAGAGCCCCATTACCGTCATGGCCCGTGCCGCCCTGGAGCACACCCTTTCCCCTCGGGCGATCGACGCCCTCTTCGAGCAGACCGCACAGCGGCAATACACCCGCACCCTCCTGTTCTCCTCGGTCGTGGACCTGATGGGGTCCGTCGTCGCCGAGATCCAGCCCGCCGTCAACGCCGCCTACCGGGCCAAGGCCGAGGCCCTCGGCGCCTCGCTGCGGGCCGTCTACGACCAGCTCGAACGACGGGAGCCGGGCCTGTCGGCCGAGCTGGTCCGCCACACCGCCCGCACCCTCGATCCGGTCGTCACGGCCATGGGCGGCGAGCGAGCGGCCCGGCGGCCCGGCTACCGGATCCAGCTCCTCGACGGCAACCACCTGGCCGGGACCGAGCACCGGATCAAGGAGCTTCGCACCATCGGGGCGGGGGCACTGC
>JAABUQ010000781.1_pt1 | contig 73625 bp, 68 predicted proteins | sample 5560001 | NCBI WGS metagenome assembly JAABUQ01 (sample SAMN10711888, study PRJNA513371) | rock metagenome | isolation source: Antarctica rocks | place: Antarctica: Victoria Land, Finger Mt nord | collected 2015-12-18 | reverse complement strand
AAACCCCCACCTACCCCATCACACATCACCACCACGCCATCTCCTCTCCCTCCCCATCCAGTAGCCCATCCTCCTCCCTCACGCCTCTTTCCCCGCTCCTCACCCATAGAAATAATGCCTTCCATCGGTTCTTTCATCGCGGGAAGAGGCAGGGGTGGGACGACGAGTGTGGGCTGGTGAGAGCAGTCTCAGCTGATGTTGAGGGGTGGTGTGGGTGAGGGCGTAGTGGAATGGGGGGAGAGGGGGCGGGTGAGAGGGGTTGGGAGGGGGGGGAGGGGCTGTGTATAGGGAGGGGGGCGAGAGGGGTCGTGTATAGGGAGGGGGCGAGTGAGATGTCAGTGAGATGGAACATGGGGGCGTGGGGGGTAGAGATGAGGTGAGTGAAGGGGGAAGGGGAAAAGGTGTGGATAGGTGCAGAGAGGAGGGGAAGGTGGGAATCGGGGACAGGGAGGTAGGGGATGGGCGAGGAGGGGAAGGTGGGAGCTGGGGAAAGGGAGGTGGGGGATGAGCGACGCGGAAGATGGGCGAGAGGAGATGGGAAATGAGTTGAGTGGTGTAGAATCAGGTAAGGAGGTACGTGGGTGGGAGGTATGTCGATTGAGAAGTGGATAAAAGGTGTGACGAATAACGGTGGCGTGCAAGAGGTTGTTTTCTTTTATCACAGATGAAACCAAATCCTCACCGAGAATTATCGCTCTGGGAGATGCTGTATTATCATTGTGTCGCAGCCGCAAGCGAGGATACGGTAGGTAGGTATATACAAGAAGAACAGATACTATGCGCATGCTCTCCTTGCGCACCGCTCGTAGAGCCAGATTCGTATCCTAAATCTTTTTGAACATGATACGTGATTTATTTCGCTTTCTTCCTGTGTGAGCTTTGAGCGAGGTGAGGAGGTGGGAGATGGTGGTAATGTATGTTGATTCGTGCTTGGCTCGTTGGTGGATGGTCTGTGCGGGCGCATAAAGCGGCTGCATCGAGCGGATCTCGGAGGGCGGGGAAGGGTGGTGATGATCTTGGTGCGGGTTTTGTATTCTTTAGTGTCATGAATGGTCGTTGCTGTAGCGTGGGTATCGTGTTCATAGGAAGCCAGACTCGGATAGTAATCTGCAAAGGAGCACCCACGATCAGCTTTATTCCCTTTCCTTCCACTAACTGGAAAGCATCGCCCCGATAAGTGTCCTCACGCCACCGGATGTAGAAAAGGAACGCCTCTTCCCCCCTACCGGAACACCTATACAACATCACACATCAACCAACGAGACCAAGCTCAACCAACCTCGTAATCTTCTCGTCCTCCCTCTCCCGTGGCTCCACCTGCAGACTCTTCTCGTACATCTCGTGCACGTCCCCCGCCGCTTGCATGTTACTGAGTATATAATCCTGCAGGTCCGCCACTGATTTCAGGGGGTAGGGAACATTCTGGTATTGCTGGATATCGCGGATTACTTCGGCGGTCTTGGCTCGCTTGGCGAAATTGATGAGGTGGGTGCGTTTTATGACTGAGGGGATGCCGTCTTCGATGAAGGTGAGGTCGGTGAGGTAGACGCCTATATAGCCACGGGAAAAGAATGGGTGAGCTTTTGTTTTTGGGTAGTGGTGTGAGTAGGGAGAAAGGAAGAGCACGGGGAAAGATAAAAGCAGGGGGAGGGGGGTTTACCAAAGAAAGGGATGCAAGGCGGGTTGGCGAGATGCAGAGTTTCGCGGTATTCTCCAAAGTTCTTGGTGCTGCCCATTAGGCGGCGGAGGGCTTCGAGGATGGTCATGGTGCGGGCATTGACTTGAGCCCAGGTGCGGCTGAGGCGGTGGATGGGTGCGGTGCCGAGGGCGGAGATAATGGATGTGAGGGTCGAGAAGTTGTTCATTGAGCGGCATTTCTAGGCCAAGATCAGTGGGCTAGTCTTGGTCAATTTGCTTTGCGAGTTAAAGGACTTACGTCTGCGACAGAGACGAAGTGTTTGATGACTACGACTCGCTTTCGGACGTCGGATTGAGTCAGGATCATCTCGGCGACCCAGTTGGTCAGTTGATTGGAGTGGAGGATGAGAGCTTTGACGTTGGCCGCTGGTTCGGGGTCTTCGGGCGGCACTTTCTTCTGCCATGTCTTGTTAAGGCACTCTGTAGGCTTGATCTTTCCGTATAGTCTTGACTCGATGATCGTCAATTGTCTCGCAAATTCGGTCGCATCGATGTCGAGGAACTTAAGCTTCTTCATGTTCTTTGGGATTATCGGAGTCGGCGTAGAAGTGCTCGGCGTAGGAACCATTTTCTTGGCAGTGGTGTCTTGACCACGCAGCCTTTGCTCTACTGCGTGCATCAAGGGACCGGATCCGGGGGTATTCGTCGTTGCTATCGAATCCTTTGCGAACGAGAAGACCCTCTGCAGCAGCTGACGACTGGCCGGGTCGTTATTCTCCATCCAGTAGTTGTCAAACCAGCTTTTGAGGATGTTGACGACTCGAAAGCGGATCGGTTTCTGCTTTTTGTCTACCCACATTTTGTAGTCCTCTTCCGAAATACCTCGCGGAGGCTGAATGCTGAAGCGCCTGACCAATAGCTCAAACAGCTCAGCAGCCGTTGTGAATGATCGATAAGTTAGCAAGAATGTAGTGTTGAAGTCGGAATCTAGCCTGTCGTGCCTTGTCAACTGCTCGACCAGAGCCATCAAAGTGCCGCCACGAAGTTGAGGGGGCCTAGACTTGTCGTCGTACGCGATCTCTCCTTCTAAATCGAGCTTTAGGAAGGGCGGCGTATCGTCCAAGTCCCTACCAGGTAGCATGGGTGAAGGAAGTTCACCGAAGAACTTCTTGACCTTGGAGTTGTCCTTTCGATGGTAGTTGTCTGGATTGACGTCTATGCCTTCGCTGTAGGACTGTGAGTGTCCCATGTCCGCTAGCTGGGGCCTTTGCGAATGCTTTGAGGCATTAAATAGGTTCGACCCAGAATATCCTGAGCCTCCATCCGTGTTTGGCCGTGAGGGTGGTTCTACTTGTGCATCTCGCATCTGCTGTAGGGCCGAGGAATCCTGAGGCACAACATCAAGAAGTAATTGGAGGGAGAAGCCAGCTTGTGATGTACATGTCTCCAGCTGCTTCAGTATGTTACGGACTTCATTAAGACGATGATCGAGCGGATCGCCCCTTTGTTCAGCCCACTCGTCCGCTAGAGGAGCAGCCACTGCTTGACAGGCGACCATGAGCTGCATGGCTAAATCGTAGATTCGCTGCTTCTGCGAGCTGAAATCGTTGAGCTGAGGATCCTGGATCGACGATCTCAGCGGTGCAAGGTTGATAGATTCCACTGTTATCATCCATGGCCGGAAGAAGTCAATGACCTTCCCTGCCCCGTTGCAGATGGTATTCGCCAATTGCTTGTGCCTGTAAGGCGTGATAAGCTTCTCTGATATCACCAGATGCTCGTCTAGCCGCCGGATACTAGATACGATCAGTTGTTTCATCTCGTCCATCCTTTTGAGGAGGTTGCCATCCAAAGTTGCGTTCGGCTCAACGATCGCCTCATAATCGTCTTGATCCATGAAGGATGTCGTCAACATAGGATCCCTAATTTCCATGTTATTGTTCTGCCAACTTCCTCCATTATTGCTTCCCATCACAAAGCCCGGTACAAGCCGGGGGATTTCTTCGCCTCGCTGCGAGCGCGCCACTTCCACGTATCCGTAGACGCCGTGCAGTACTCCTTCAGCCTCTTGCAGGCACTTTGAGTAAGAGTCTGGAGCTGGAAAGTCTGCTGCCGCGATGTGTGACGAGAGGACGAGCTTCGAGAATCGCGACATCATCTCTCGGAAGTGGGGGTACAGCGCTTTGTTGGTAGAGATGATCGAAGGGTTGCCAGAGTGGTTATCCGTGGTCCCCGAGGCAGCGGCTAGAAGCATGCGCAGGTGATCCGAGATGTCCTCGGCTCTTCGTACGTACTCTGAGCGGTCAGTGTTGTTGATCGCTTGTCCGTAGAGCTCCACTGATTTGCGCATGTTCTCCACCAGCTTGTTCCACGTCAACGGCGCGGTATTTCCATCGTCGAAGAACGACCGAGGAATTGCAGCGGCGGAGACTTGACCAAGTGGATTGCTGGTGAAGGAGGTAGACGTGTTCCCTAGAGCAGACATTGATGCCGAAACCTGATGCACAGCGCTTGTCGACATGTTGGAGTACTCGAACTCTGTCGGGTCTTTTCGGTTGCGCAAGACTGGTGAAGCATTCAAGGAGTCTGTAGAGGCCGCCGGCGATGCGCCATCTGATATGTACGAACGCCTTCTCCGATGTCCTGTCCAACGCGACGCAAGCATCTGCGAGTCTCCCATTTCCGACGCCGAGTCTTCGAGTTCGGATGCCGATTCTATCTGCTCAATGCCTCCTGCCAACATTTCGGGTGGTGGTCGTGTCTGGTCAGGAACATTAATGTTCATGCGATCTCGGGGGCCCTGCTCGTTGATAGAGGTAGGTGTCTCAAGCGGGAGTTCCATTGTGGAGACTCCAGTGAGCGTGTTGAAATAGAATAGCCTTCCATCTGGTGTAGCTTGCGGTATCCAAAAGGCGGCCTGGTCCTCCTTCTCCTCCCCATCTCCAAGCGACATATGTGCTCCATGGTTTCTCGAACGATCTTGAATATCCGATTGCTCGTCATCTTCATACTCGTCGTCCGTTCCATCGGCTGAGACGTCGCTTGTGCTTGTTGTCAGTAGCGGGGCCCCTCGAGGTCCCACATCGTCCGGACCAGTGACGACCACGCAGTAGTTGCTAGGAAACCATCCCCGCACTCCGTTGATGATCCCATCCCACCAGCCACTAGCGAGTTGTGTGATGACCTGTATTGTATCGCCCTGACGAAAGCTCAGGCTTGTTCTATCGTCGGCTTCGTAGTCGTAGAGTGCCCTGACGTACATGCCCGCCGGCGCCGCTGTACTCGGCAGGCCGTTCATGCCCGTTGACTGCGCTCGTCGCCTAGAGGATGATCCGCCTGCGGTTCCAAAATGACGCTGCGCTGCGGTCTCATCTATGGTGGCAGCCTTGCGCAACGGAGCGCCTTCGGTGTACTGAAAGGCAGCGCTGAAAACGCCAGGTTTCCCGTTTGCATTGGACCTCGTATTGATGGTCAGAGGGGTCACGGTATCCTTGGTGTACATGTTGCTCCGCCGCAGCCTAGGCGGAATCGTGAGCGGCGGGAGGCTGTCGCAAAGTCATAAGTGAAGCAGTGAAGACGTGAAGTCGTTGAAGTCGCGCTACAGCCTGGCAAAAGTACCTCGTCTCCTGGAGAGGGATCGAATGTCAAAAGGTCATCCGGGCAAGGGAGTTGGGAGCGATAGGACGTTGATAGGTCTATCTTGCTCGCGCGGAAAAGCAGCCTCAAGCGCCGATCCTCGAGCCTTCAGTGGTGGTGAGAGCTAATTCGTCGCCTGTTCGAGGAGTCCCGCAATTCATGGGCAAACGAGGTGCAAGCCTAACTAGGTTCAAGCACATAGGGGATCTGGAGAACAGAGACAAGATGACAGTACTCAGTGGAGGGAAGGTGTAAGGCGGAGGATTCTACGGGGAGTACAGTGCCACCCTGGTGCAGCCAGATCCATGTGAATCACTGGCGCGGAAGCGTTGAGGTAGCCGATTTGTAGGGTCCCCTAAAGTACTCTAAGGCGAGGGGGAAAGCTCTCAAAACCTTGCGTGGTAACCTTCAAAGCTCTCCACCTGTCTAAGGTAGCCTTCACGCTATCCTTCAATAAACTCCTGTCCAATCGATGGTCCGTGACACGTTCACAAGTGGCCAGTGTGCTCGGGCCTGACTGAGATTAGTACGCGATGCATCTACCTCATAGGAACAATTGGAGAAGGTATCACCTCGTCCCTCCTTGATTATGCCATCAGCTGGCACGAACGGATGATGATATGAGCGTAAAGTAGACTCTTCAACGGTTTGCCTCTTTGGCACAGGGTGTCTCTGATGGATTTATTTGTATTTCGTAAGAGCCAAGGCGTGAGAGCCCTCATTGTCTCACGTGGCGAGCGCAGAGCACACTCAATACTTTCGCAGGCAGCCATACTTCTATTTCAGTAAATGTTACTGTAAGTCTTACATTTTAGGATGATGGGAGCTTATCCTCGTAACTATTATAAATTGGGAGGCTACGTACTGAATCGGCAGCCCTGCCAGCTATTTCAATTGGATCATGTTCTGATTCTATGCTTAATTCCAAAGACATATGCTCGATATGAATTGCTAGCATCGAATTTATCTAGGCTCTAGCTGAGGAGTTAAATTTGATTTCTCTCCAGCATTCCCTGTTGCCTAAGAATTTCTTTTACAGAGATTTCCTACTTGATGGCCAAGCAAGATGACGATAGTACCCGTATTCATTGTGCTTGATCCAATACTGATTCATGGAACAGCTGAAAATCTGATTTCCCAGACGGAGTAGGGTCATTCATGACTAGGAAAGGTAGTCATGCAAACACTCGGACGAAACCCTTTTCTCCATGATATAAAGATCCCAGGTGATCGATCGAGTCTCACTACTAACACCGTCGCATCGGCATCTCTCTGCAAAAACCTGCGGGTCTGCACCCAAGTCATTGTTGTTAAGCAAACGTTTCTATTTGGCAAAGTTGTCAGGCGATTGATGGTTGACAAAAGAAAAATTACACAATAGTCTCGGGAAACCTTTAATGCAGCAAATGTGTAACAGAGGGTCAACAAAGGGGTACTTCTATGTGGACGAGATCTTGACTTCTTCGTTTTAAGTCTTCTAGAAGGCGGCCCATGCAGATCGCATTTGAGATCGGCGGTGGGGTCGGACTCCATTTCAAAAAGCGATGCCACAGAACAATGTGAGGGTGTCGGCGGTCACAACATAAAAAGCTGCTGCTTGGCGAACAACCTCCCGATTCGAATCTCGAGTCGGGAAATCCTTGATTCCTCTTAGCCGGCCAATCTTTATTTTGTCATCCTTTGTAGCAGTACTGGTGCCAACTCCTTTTGCAGGTAGCTGAATGACATTTCAGCACTGTCATTGGGCGGAAGATGTCGGACCCGCGGAATCGGGACGCCCAAGGGACTGGGTTTGACTGCTTTAGCCGGCTTCTCCATCGTACCTAAAGTAGTGGCTCTTGGCTGCACTGCACTCTTCCGCGCCCTCAGTCGTTGCGACGATGGCCAACCTCGTAATCGGAAGCTGTGCTACAGTAAGACCATATCAAGAGCTGTTATCCATCGAACCTGCTACCCCGCTTGGAATATCGAGACGACTCTCATGGACCTCGTTGCAGCGTACTTTTTATTTCGATAATAAAATAAGCCAACCCAGCGTCGCCAGCCGACACGCGAGAGACAAGGTTCATGGAGCAGCTAGGAGTAGCGCAGTTCGGTTTCGATCGACTTGGAGGCTTGGAGCCTGCAACTTACGTCAGGAATCTTGTTTATAGAACGAAGGCGGATTGGGATTTGGGACCAGATGAAGTACTTCTATGTAGAGGTCCATGATCTCAGGAAGTGGTAACGGCTGGCCAACGAAGCTTGCCGAGGTGGATCTTTGCCCAGCGGCGGTGGCCACACGCCACAGGGCAATATACGGAGTAACAATGGTACCCCTAGGCTGGCACCAACGTCGCTGATACGAGATGTCGATCTTGCCAGCATGCATCTTGCAGTGGACTGCATCAATCTGGCAGGAAAACTTGCATATCCCCGTCTGTGAAATCAGTGCTCCTAATGCGACAGCGAGCCCTCGGACAGACCGCTAAAAGCGTGTATTCCTCTTGTCGGGAAAGATCAACTTGATAAAGAAGATCAACAAGTCCACGGGGCCCCAACATCACTGTTCCGGTGTAGATGAGCATGCGATCGTAATTGTGATTCAAGATCATACGTTTATGGCCCTCCAGACACATAAACATCAGAGCGTCACTAGAGCCCACTAAATCAAAGATTTGAATGTGGCATGTCTTTATTGGGGGTTTTCGCAGTTCGAAATACCTTCAACATAGGCCATTTACCTTGCTGTATCCATTGCCGTGACCGATACAGGACTGCAACTGTGGCAACGTAATCAATGGAAGACAACCCACAACAATCATGGGGAGTCTGTCATTACCATCATGATGTCTTCGCGTTTGTCGACCCCGCCATCTTTGTGGCACCCCTGGCAAATTACTCTACTGCTGGAACCCCCTCGAGCCCCTATAATCCGCGAAATTGAACCCCTCGATACCGCTGACTTCCCCCGCCAACCCCCAAAAAGTATCCAGGCCCATCCTCCTTCCCATCCATAGCAAACATACTGCCCATTGATATCAAAAGCTTCGTCTTCCAAAGAGTAATAACAGCTCATCTCTCTTGCCCACAACACATCCACCGTTTATCTTAGACAGCCGCTATCCAGAAGAGTCCTAGTTTAGCGACCCGAACCCACTTTATTATCACTCAACGAGACTCTCCCCTCATCCTTCATGACCCAGCCAGTACGTCTGGCGCACTCCCTGGACACCGGCGACAATTCAAGGCCAGATTCTACTCGAGCACGAGGCAGGATCTGATCATCACTTGCAAACATGCCCGCTACAGCGACGGCCTCTCCGACCGCTTCCGCTAAGACATCCTCCGTACCAGAGAAGAAGTACAAGTGTACCTACTGCAACCGGGCGTTCTCGCGAAGTGAACATCGCAGCAGGCATGAGAGGAGCCGTTCGTATCCCTTCTTTGTTTACTTCCAAACACTAGCACAATTGTGGGGCATGGTGGGGTGACCGAGTCTCACCCCTCTCTTCAGCCTCCTCACCATTCATCGGTCAAACCACTGGCTAACATTCCATCGCAATACAGACACCAAAGAGCGCCCATTCAAATGCATGAAATGTCGCAGTACCTTCGTGCGCCGAGATCTCCTGCTCCGACACGATCGCACTGTTCATGCCAAAGATGGCGGAGTTCCCCTCGTCAGCGAAGTCAAGAGAAGACCAGGCGCAAAGGCTGCTACTGCTGCTACTGCTGGACCTTCGAAGCAGTCCATGGAATTGGATCCGGCGACGCTGGAACAGATAGAGGCAAGCAGCGATGGTATGGTTGATCTTGAGACTGCTGCGATGTTGATGACCGACCTTCATCACAAAGCTACTGCCGCCATGGCCAACCAAGACGACGACATGAACGACAATCCCGCCGCATACTCCCCTGATCACACTACGATGTTTGATACGTCGGTGCCGTATCTTTCGAGTGCGGTGCCGTTGCCTCAGATGCCGTGGGATACTTTCATGTCACAACCGGTAACTCAACCCAAAGCTCACTCAGTTTCTTCTAGTATTTCTGGTTCGCAAGATTCTCAAGTGTCACAGCTCTCTTTTAACTCCACGAGTACCGTCCAGCCGCATCCGAACCAACTCCCTCCGCTTATGGAGAGATACCCTTCGGGCGGTGACGCACTCGCCCCATCCGTACAGTCGATCGCTAACTCTATGCCATTATCTGGACCGGCAACGCCGAACGGACTTTCGCCATACCCTTTTTTGACTGGACCGGTGTCTCCTGTCGATTACCGACGTTCACCGGGTCCAAGCCAACCACTGACAACACCCACAGCGCCGCAGCTTAAGTCTGAAGAGGAATTCGACTCCATGCAACAAAACATGAAGCAATGCGATAACGAAGGATCGACCCAATCCAGTTTCTCATCTCAGAGCCTTGACGATATCAATACATACCTGGCTTCATACTTCAACCTCTTCCATCACCATCTTCCATTCCTTCATCCCGAATCTTTCAAACCTGGCGAAGTATCACCGGCTTTACTGCTCTCAGTCCTGTCTATTGGAGCTCTGTACACCTTTAATCAAGATAAAGCCTTCCTGTCGCATATTGGATCCAAGTCGTTAGTGAATCAATTCCTGCAGACTAAGGAGAGCTTCGACTCACGCAAGTGTCCGCTATGGCTGATGCAAAGCACGCTTTTGAATATGATATTTGCTAGCTGGAGCGGCGATGCGAAAGGTCTGGAATGGGCATGTTCAATCAAGAGTCTGTTGACTAATGTCAGTTTTTCCCGTTAATATCTGGACGATCAAGACTAATACTTGTGCAGATGGTTGCCGGCAATCGATATGAGATGAAGCTTCGTTCAGAAGCAAGAGCAGGCGCACAGCCGAGTCATACGGAATGGGTCGAAGACGAGGGCTGCAGGCGCACTTATTATGCCGTGTATATCTTCCTCGGCATGCTTACACTAACCTACAACCATACACCAGCGATCAGCTTCAATGAGTTCGATACCTTCGACCTTCCGTCGTCCGAATCGCTCTGGAACCTCGAGGTATCAGATGAGGATTCATGGCGTGACAGTCTTACGGCTTCGACTATCATCACCGTGAGAGAAGCTCACGATAGCCTGTTTCAAGGAGAGGCTGTCCGATACAGCGCTTTCGCCACACGCGTTATGATCAACGCTTTGTTCCTTGAAGTATGGTATCATAAGCGCAGCTTCGAAGCTCTACAGGACGTTGTGACTGAATACAAGCTTCGTCTTGCCCTTGAAACCTGGGAAAAATGCCTGGAACAGTGCGAGCCCGAGACTATTGTTGTGCAGCTGAACGCACCCCACAAAGGTCATCCCCTGATATTCAACTCTATGGCTGTCTATCGAAACACTCGTGCACGACTGGAAGTCGACTTAAAATCGATCCAAGAGGCTCTACGTTACCACGATCAGTATGAAGTCGCTGCAGCAATGAGTGCTGCAAGAGATAAAGTGAAGCGGTCAGAAGAGATGATCAAAGTGATCCAAGAATGCTACAATTGCATTGAGATCGTTGCTATGCAAGGTATCAAGTGGGTCGGCAGGACATGCGCGACAAACTGGAGCGTCGAACATCCGTTATGTGGCCTAGATCTTATAGTCATCCTTAGTCTCTGGCTTTACCGTGTGGAGAACGACGAAGAGCGAGCCACGGAAGAGGAGTGCAGCATGTACAACCAAGTCCGGAATCTGTTCGGCGACGAGCCAGTTGGAACGAAGATGAGTTCGACCGTCGCGCATCTGTGGGGAAGTATGCTTGATGAGGTCGTGGTCTGGGGGTGAGTCACACTTTTCGAACCTCGATCACAGCTAATACTAACGGGAATAGAATCACCAAGCTCATGGGCGAATCCTTCAAACTACATTCACAAGCCCTCGCAGGCTACGAGGACGCCGTAGCCTCAGGAACTGTCATCACGACACCGACGATGTCTTCCGCAGACGTCCTCGGCATCGAAGCAGCATACTGATATCTCACCTCTCACCTTAACGATGCTACGACTTTCCTTCCAAGACTCAGCTATGCTACACTAACATAGACTGAACTTGGCGTCCCCCCTCTCTTCCTTACACCAAACCGCACACGGAGACGCCCACGCTTGCCATCTAATCTGCCTCTCCAACCGGCAGGCCCATCCCTCTGGCTGGTCCTGCGAGATGGTGTCTTGGGGCAAGGGAGATCTGAAACCCTAATGCCATATTGCTTTTCAAGAGATACCTTGTTCGCTACTAGAGCTTTTCCTTTCGATTGCAAACTTTTTGCCCTTGTTGAATCGATGCTTTGTGCCTCGCTCCAGCAAAGCGGGGCGCACAGAGAGCTAGCCCCTCCTACTGTGTAGACACAATAAAGATACAGGGGCGGTGGAAGGGGGAGTGAAGAAGGGGAAGCGTGGGGAAGGAGGGTGTGCCGACAATTCGAGCTTGTTCCCCTAGAAATCTATGTACGATATCTTGAATGAACGGCCCTTTTTGAATTCAGGCCGAAAACCAAACCATAGCAAAGAAAGCCGGTAGCATAACTGAGAGTCCAGGGTGAGAAGACCTACGCAAGTCGTTGTCTTTTCTACTCTGGTGATGAAGTACCTACTTTACTTAGAATCAATTCCAGACCCTCCAGTGGCCCTAGCTCGCTTGATGTCTATTCTACGTATCAGAGGTTCTGTGCACCGTTTTGCTGTCACCAAGATCTTGTCATAGTCGACCACACAGTGCCAAGTGCCATATTCACCAGGCTTTCACTTCATCAAACAACAGTCCTCCTACCTAACCAAAAGTGAAGATGGAGTACGTTGTAAATTCATACCGGACCTCCCTTTGTCTCTCAAAGGATCAACCCACGTATCAGATGCGCAGCACCCATTGGCTGTGTGGTTTCAGACCACATCTTCCAAACATTTACGATTGACACGACAATGGCTCAAATGATCCTTGGTACCCCAATTCTATGAACTCTGGCATTGAGCTCGCCAAACCATGACGACTATTCAAAGCAACTACGGCGCCTTGGACGGCAGCGGCAAACACCATCGGCGAACCCCCACCACTCCCTTCGCTCGCGCATCACGACGGAAACCTCGAAGGTCAGTACGGCAGTCTACTGAGTGTACTACAATCGAGGCTGATTGAAGTGTCAGATGGCCACTCGCTCTTAGATTCATCAAAGGCGCCATTCATGGAGCAATCATAGTTCCCGTGGTCTTCCACGCTCTCTTCGCTGCCCTCATCGTCTTTCTCGATCAGCACCATGCGGGAAACCTGGGCTTACCAGCTAGCATCGTATGCTTCCAGTCCATCATCTTCATTACATAAGCTGACAATATCTCCTCTCAGATACCCTCCCTATCCATTGTCGTCGGTCTTATGCTTGTACCTCCCCACACCCCCAAAACCCTCTCTCATTGACACTTACCCCCCATCCCCCAGGTCTTCCGCAATCAAACCTCCTACAACCGCTTCTGGGACGGCCGCAACCACCTCACCGTAATCATAACCTCCGTCCGCAACCTCACCCGCTCTTTCCTCGCCTGCAGTCAATACACTTCTCCCGACCAAGACACCCACCAAACCTCCCCCTCCGACCGCCACGACACCGAGCGCGCCATCCGCATTCTCATCGCGATCCTCTACGCTGTGAAGAACCACCTGCGCGCCGGTTGGGGCGCCGCCATCGTGCCCGGCACTGCCATCTCCGACAGCACCGGCGATGCAACGTTGAAGCCAGAGTACAGCGAGCTTCTACCGAATGGACTGAAGGGGCTAGACGACAGGGGATTGGGGCTACCGCTACAATTGACGTTTCTGGTGGAGGGGTATATCAGGAGGGGCTTTGAGAGGGGCTGGTTTCATGCGCCGCAGGCGAGCCAGATGCAGGTGCAATTGAACACGCTGACGGATGCGTTTGGGCGGATGGAGACGATTAGACTGACAAGTGTGCCGGTGGCGCATCTGTATGTCCTTCCTCTCCCTTCCACACCTACTCCCACTCGCAAGAAGACCTTATCCGAATCTCCTTACGAGTGGACAGAGGAGTCAAGTCTAGCAAGTACTAAACGACTAATCTCTGACAGGATCCACCAAAAACAAGTCCTAGCAACCTTCAGCATGATCCTGCCCTTCGCACTCGTCTCCCAGATGGCATGGTGGGCCGTCCCCATCGTCGTCCTCGTGACCTTCACCCTCTACGGCATCGACGGCATCGCCAGCCAGCTCGAGGATCCGTTCGGTTTCGATAGGAATGATATCAAGATGGATAGTATCGTGGAGGACATCCGCGAGGAGATTGCGGTCATGGTCGAAGAGTGGAAGCGGGTGGGGGATCGAGGAGGAGAGATGTTTCTGGGCTTGGGGGCTTGAGCGGTCGCGGCGCTGGGCTTCTCGTGCGTCGACTTCAGCCATCTCGGATCCTAATCTCGAGACCTTGTCTGGGCCAGCTGGGTGAAAGAGGCGACACGTTCGATTCCATCTGTGCAATGACCAAGAGGCCAACCTGAGTGCTTGGGCCTCGATATCGCGCCCCTCCTTATTCCCAGCCAAATGCAGAAAAGCGCGGTAACGATACCGCCTTCTTGGAAGCCCGGCGACGGGATGGGACCACGGCAGGGTTGCATTCGGAGGTTTCATCCATTTTCTTCCTTTACGGAGATGTAGTGTTGGCGTAGAAAACATGTTGAGGTGTACGGAATCATGACATGAGATTTCGAACGATTGTTGCGCAGGCTGGATTTGACCTTTTTTCTCTCTCTCTCTCTCTGACCCCCCCCCCCCCCTCCTTCTCCCTAAATCTTCCTATATCAACCCAAAAATTCAGTCTCCATCCACGTCCACAATCTGAATTGCACCCGCAAGCCAGCACCGCCCTGTATCTCCTGTGAGACCGAGCTAGGGGACTGCAGTAGAGCGGTATAATCACTGCTCAGGTATCGGAGCCGGAGGAGAGGGTCTCGTAAGAGTATACAGTAGGCGACACTCGAGTGTCCATCGTTATCCCTCATGATACTGGACATACATGTCTGTCTGTAGGAAGGTCAAGATCGGAGTTTACGAGCTTGGTAAATGGTTTTTTTTCTAGTTCTGGTATCAAAGATCGAATCTCGTCTTTGGATATTTCATATCAATATCTTCGATACACCATCTTTCAGGCCCCGCTAAGTCCACATCATTTATCCCCCCCAAGATTCGCAACCCCGCCTCCAACGCCTCGCTGACCAAAATTCGTCTTTCCACGTCTTGACACCCAATTCACACCCCCCTCCCTCCCTACCTTCCTGCCCAGCTAATTCCCCTCCGGCACCCACCACCCCTTCCACGCCCCCCAATCCCTCGCACTCGCCCCCTTCAAATCATCCACATTCAGCACATCCACCCCCTCCTCCACCAACACCTCCCACAGCCGATTCCGCAGCCCAATCGGCCAAAACGGCAGCTCCCAGTACCTCACCTTCAGTCCCCGGTAATGCGCGCCCCGGATCTGGGCGCGCAGCGTAGTGAGCTGCGTTGGCGCGAGGTGGCCCGTTTCGGGGATGGGGGAGCCGAGCGCGGGGGCGATGGCGGCGGAGGCGTAGAAGGAGTTGAGGGGGGTGTAGGTCTCGTTGGAGGAGGTGGAGGAGGACATTTCGGAGAGGGGGGCGTCGAAGAAGATGTCGTGGTGGGGGTTGGTGGTGAGGAGGTGGAAGGGGGTGTTGCCTGTGCCGACGACGGTGATGGGGCGGGTGGTGAGGTGCGAGGTGTTGGTGGAGGAGAGGAAGCCGCGGGAGCGGAGGGGCTGGAGTGCGGAGAGGAGGTGGGGCCAGAGGGTTTCGCCGGCGGTTTTGAGGTCGATGAGGAGGACTAGGGTCTGCTCTGGTGTGGTGTCGAAGACGCCGTTGAGGCTTTGGGTGCCGTTGAAGAAGGATGTGGTTGGGTTTTGGCCTTCGAGGATCTTAAGAAGAGGGTCGATGTAGAGGTTCTTGAGTGTTCGGCTTTGCGTTAGGCTGGCGGTGTCGTGCCCGACGTAGAGCTCGTCGTCGTTGTCGAATTTCCAGATGTCGGCTTCGACGCTGATGCAGCCGGCTTCGAGGGCGCTGTAGAGGGGCGCCATGCGCCAGTAGTCGTTGTGGGAGTGGCAGGGGATGGGGCGGATGTCGCGGGTGAAGTCGGTGGGGTAGTGGGAGAGGCCGAAGCCGATGTGGCCGGGGGTACCCCAGTGTTGGAGGATGCGGTGGAGTGGGGAGGGAGAGATGTGGAGCGGGATATGGGTGAGGAGGACGATGAGCTGGAAGATGCCGCTGTAGAATCGAAGTCAGCAGTCATATCACAAGATTGCCTGGATGTCTCCCAGGCCTTGATCAGTTATCAAGAGTGGACAGCAAGTTGAGCAGTCATAGCTCGCTGCCAGACCGTGAAGCCTGATGACCGGCATTGCCCTTGGCCGTCGAGGGAAGGGATCTCACAGTAACAGCAGTATTCCCCCACCAATCCTCATACATCTCCGCGACGCTTTCCGTCGCCCCACCATTCTCTTCTCGCAATCAAGGCAATCCGCTCCTTCGTTCTGCCCTCCTTTCCGCTTCCAGCGCAAACGCGATGGCCGGATGTATGCAACCACACGCTCCCACAACGATCTTTTCCCGTAATCTGCGTCTTCCAATTGCATGCCAGTCTCCAGCAGTGTTGAGGAGTCCGACTGTTCCGAACTCGGCGACTCGTCGTCGTCTTCGTGGGGCATGTTCGATGGAAAACGGGCAAAGTGCGATTGTTGTAAAGGCACATAAGCGGTTGATTCAACCCGGTGAGGCCTCTTGAAGTCGGACATCTCGGGACGGGTTCTGAGGGGTTCGGAAGCTGACGGTCAACGAGCGAACTGCCTCATGGAGCCGATGGTCGTTGGGAAGTTTATGCAAGCCATTGCAAGCCACCACAACGACCGCCGTGGGGCTGAGGTTTGCGAGATTCGATGTCTAGTAGAGGGATCGATGTATGCAATGATTATAAGACTACATGTTGTGATAAAGTGAGATTCATCCCAGACGATAAGTGAACCATGCCATAGAGAAGGTCCAGTGTACCCTGTTCGGCCTAGTTCGGTTTAGCGCCTAGGGTCTGATACAGTATTTGATGCTTTTGGTATGAAGTACATTATCTTGACGTTGAAGACAAGAGGATTACCTCAGCAATACTGGAATAGATCTGCTCATGTCAAACATGCGGTGCTCTGACATCGTTCATAACATGCGATTTTGTATCAGCCTGTCTATGTAGTATATCCTCCGAATGCATACTCAACTCCGTGCGAGCTTTGGGGGGGTATCTCGAAACAGGATGCCGCTATTCAGATATCCGCCAGAACACCGACTATGCCTTTCTCTCTTACCATCTAAATGCGCCGCCTATGCACTCGTTGCCATCTCGATATAGCCGTCCTCGTTAATCGTACCTCCGTCAACCTCCCCATCCACCGCCGTGTCTACCTCCATATATTCGTTGTTTGCTTGGTCCTCAACCATCAGCTCCTCTTCCTCCCTGCTCTCTCCGACCACCTTCAAATCCTGGACCTCGCGATCTCCCTCCTCCAGGTCCTCCTCCAGGTCCTCCTCCAGGTCCTCCTCCAGGTCCTCCTCCCCACCCAGTGCCCCCCACCACCACTCCCTAAGCCCCCACCCCATCCCCACTCTCTCCACACACCCCACCTTCACCCCCCACTCCAGCACATACTCAACCTCCCACGCCGCCATCGCCGGCTTAACCGCTCTCTCGATCTCTCCCACCTGTAAGCCTGGCCGCACACTCACCGTGCTGAGGACGGCCGCCAGGGCCAACTCCCACAGCACTGGGATCACTTCGTCGTTGATATCATACCACAGCGGGATTCTCGCTGGTTGCGGTTCCTCGAGATGCGATGCTGGCGGTGGATAGGAGGTCAGCATGGGAAGTAGAGGGTTTCCATCTATGTAACCTGCGGTAGGGGCAATACTGATGGTGAAATTCATGCGAGATTTATCCAGCTTTCTCGTCTCGTAGTGGCCATCCAGCAGACCCCATTTATTCGCCTGCAGTTGTTTGGGCTGCAATTTGATACGTTGGTGCGCGAACATGTCCAGGAGAACCAGGGTCTGGGCGTCTCTAGTGACGGTCTTCATGTCCACGCAGCCGTGGATGCGGAACTGCTCATCCAGCCAAAGTTTGAACGTGGCAGCGGCGTGCAGCGTCGCAACCGAGGGTGTTTTGTCAAGACAGTAGATGCAGAATCCGGAAAGGTCGTAATTGCGGCCGGGGACGACGCGATTCTCTCGCTGGCCTGACAGAATCTTAGTGTTGAGGAGATCTTTGATGGCACGCTCGATAACCTCGGTGCGGAAGATGGAGAGTTTCTGGCGGGCGACGTCGGGTCTGTAGGTCGCTGCTGGGGTGGTGATGTTGGCCCGGATCCAGGTTTTGGCAATGGAGAGGCCTCTGCTGTCGTCGTCTCCAAAAGGTAGTTCAGGCAGCTTGGTTAACGGACAGATGTACGCCTGCTTGTTGAGGATGGCATGTCGCTTTGGCACGGTGTTCCCGTGATCCAAGGAGTAGAATTCCGCTACAGTCACGTCCGAGGTCGCTTGAAGCGAGAACAGGTTGTCGATACCTGATCGTTGTGCAGGGAATTCCAGAGTTGACGTTGGCTGGGTAGGGAAGTCTGACACATCAAGCATCCAATCTATCAGCCATACCCATGGGTAGTCTTCGAGGTGTTCGAAGTCCAACGCCGGGACCGTTCCTTCCTCATAGGCCTTGGGAAACGTTTCTTGGAATTCGGACAGTAGCCTTTGATATTGGAGCTTGTTCCTGTCCCGAACTCTATTCCAGACCCCATGTATGAAGATCTCGCTCAGCTCTGGCTCAAACACCTTTGCCACGAGCTTCCAGTCGATGTTTCTATCAAGCCCGCCAGCTATGGTACGGATAACGATCACAGCGACTAATAAACGTCGTTCGTTTGTTTTGCTGAGTCCCTTTAATTTCCGAGGTCCCCGAAGCTTGATCTTCTTACGCGGGCTTTGGTCGTCCTGTGGGTCTTCCTGATGTGAAGGAGGTACATCTAAAGCAGCATTTCCCTCAGCTGGTTGAGGATTGTGGTGGAGTCTGACTGTGGCCACAAGCTTGGCGTTGGAACTGTCCTCTTGCCGTTTACGTTTACGTCCCTTAGGGGCACGGGACTGACCGAACCGAATCCGAGCAGGTGCGTCCACCGGAGCCTGAAAAAGCCCTAATTTCTCGAATGGTTGTAAAGCGTCTTCCATATACACTTCTGGCTCCGGGGACACGCTTCGAGTTGAGGGCGAAGTATCGGTGGACGAGGACTCATAGCCGACGTCCTCAATAACATCTGCAAATCGGGGAGTTTGGCTTTCCGGCTGGCTGAAAGCTGGAAAGACGCCAAATTCCCCAATGACTGCTGCAAGAGGGACAGAGTGAGGTGGAGGCTGGCTCGGAGCTGGGAAGACACGTCTTTTGATCAACCGCCCGGCTTGACCTAGAATCTCTTTCAGAGCGTCGTTCATGTCGACCACAGCATTGTCCGCCAACTTGTGTTTATGCAGCATTGTATGGTTCACAAAGGGTTTGTCCTCGAAGCTATAAGCAAGCTCCACATAATGAACCTCCCACCGAAGTAGATCATCGACATCGCTTCGAAACTCGTCCGATGAGTCAAAATCACTTGACTTGAGCAGGCCACTCAATCCGTGGAAGCTCGTAAGTCTGTCGGGGTTGATAGAATTCAACTGGAGCGTTTCCCAAGGTGGTTTTTTCGGCGGACCAGGCGTTAGCCTGGGTTGTGTTAGTTGTTCTTGCTCTTCTTCACCACTGTCTGATACCATTCGATCGTTTGTGTCCCCAAACTCCTCGTTCGCTCGCTCAACTTGATGGTCTTGGTTTTGCGGTATGTTTCGTGATGCTCTATGCAGCTTGAAGACATCTAACTCCCCAACATCCGATGTTATCACCAAACTTCCAATTTTTGGCCTAGGAAGTGGATTGTTGAGAGTTGCAAGGCGTTCGACTTTGCGTGGCCGAGCGGCGTTGGCTATGCTTTCTGTCGAAAGGCGGCCTGGAAGATCGAGGGTATCAGATGATAGCCTTCTGATAGCGTTTGGCAAAGCGAGAAACATGAATTCACCAAAGGTCCGACCTTCGATCTTAGGCGGTGGTATTGGCAATTTAGTTGACTCTTCTGTGGGAGATAGAAAATTCCACGCTTCAGTAGCGGCCTGGTATTCCTCAAGCGTCTCTTGCTGTTCTGTGGCGGTCATTGGTCTATCCTTCGGATACTTTGATCGTATTTCCGCTAACAGCTTCTTGATACGTTGTGCTTCTAATTTCCATCGCTTTTGTTGGCGTCGCTCGGCAAGTTGTCGATCGCTCTCTGCTTTCTCTACCTTTTTCTTTGCCCTGTCTTCTGCAGCCTGCTTCCTTTTTTCGAATCTAATCTGATAAAGGGGCTTGTGTTGCAACCTTGGCTTTGCTGTTAAATCCTCTTCAATCAGTTTCTGCCGGGTATATTGGACAGAATCGACAAAAGCCTGCCGGGAATCATCTGGACGAATCGCCTTGGGGATGTAAGAGTATGGGTCGCATTCGATTATCTGATCCTGAACCTCCTGGATTTTGGGGTCATCGTCGCGTAGCTTGACGTCTAGGACCATCGATTTGATGATCATGTTGCCCCTCGAATTTCGGAAGCTGAACGTCGACTGGCGGACCTGACCTGCACCGAAAAGTGCATTAATAGCAGCTTTAATGGTGGCGGTGTCAGGCTGACCAGCGTGCCCACGCTTCTGCCACTGCTCTGTAAAAGGAATCTCAAGAGCCTTACCGCCAGGCATAACGCCGCCACAATTTTCCAACAGATTCATAATGATCTTCTTGCGCAGGACAGCCATGGATCCCCCGTGTGGAGTGAGCTTCTGGGGCATCTTGGATGTCCGAGTGACTCTTTTCACGGTTGGTTCAGCCGGCAAAAGTTTGGGTAGGCGATTCGAAGCCTGGTTGTCCAGCAAAATGTCGTCTCCTCGGTGCTGATCAAACGGTGTCTGGAGACAGCTCACATCCTCATCATCCTGGTTATCCATTGATAGTGGATGCCCATCCTGCCGCAGTTCCGAGCCTTGAGATACTCCAGCTAATCCTTCATGGGGCGACAGGGTAGAGCGATCGGATATTGCACACCCATCTGGACGCGATTGATCCCCCTTCTGTTGTTCATCCCTGTTGACGCTTGTTATCATCGAGTTATGAAGTTCCGGCGCTTTTGATACGCCTGCAAGATCTTGTTTTGGGGCTTTGCTGAGCTCGATCGTAATAGACCCAGTCTCAGCAGCCTCCAAAGGTGCAGTAAAGTGGCCGGTTGTGGCGGTGTCATTGCTCTGCAAGCCTTCAAGAGTGCCTGGTAGCCCAATGTGTGGACTTGAGCCAGAGGCACGCAACCTGTGAAGAACAACCTCTGCTGGTTCGTTCGTATGTAGGTCAATGATGGGGAACATTTGGTTAGATTGGTCGGCTGCGTGTACATTCTTTAAGCCCGAATTCATGGAGGTCGCCAGCACAACTTCGTTGAAGATCTTGGCCTTTGGTTGGGCAGGAGTCTTATTTGACGTAGGTTTAGGCACTTTTTCTGGTAGGTCGTCTGCGGTGGGCTCCTTGTTCTCGTCCAGATGAAAAAAATTAGAGGCTGGTTTGGGAACCTTGTTGCACGATTGGGCTCTTTCATACATTGCCAACACTGAAGCACGGATTTGCTCGGGCGTAAGTGCCGGAATTTTGCCTTGGGCCTGAGCACTGGGATCGGCATCTGACCATTGTTGTAATCGATCTTTCAGTCGATCCGATTTGAAGACAGCAAGTATACCCCATGGGCTTCCTCTTCGACTAGTATCTCTTTCCGCTCCAGAGATACAGACACCTGGGGTCCCGGGTTTCTGAATAGAACATGACAACCGCTCATAGAAGGAAATGGCTTTCTCTCGTACGCTTTTCTTCTTGTTTGGCTGCAACTGGACGCTTGCTTCTCGCTTTCTCTTGGTTGCTACGGTTGTAGTGGGAACAGCCGACCCATTGTGGGGAAGAACGACCGAGTTGGCTAAGTGGCTGGGCAGTTGAGATTTACGCTGCCGGCGGTTCCTGAACGAAGCTGGATCCAAGAAGGGGCGTGAATGAGCAATTATCGAGGGCAGATAAGGTACCACTCGGCGGGTCTTGGCTCCAAGCCCTCGACGATGGATAGGTTGAGTCGAGGTTCTAGGTGTAGGCTGGGAAGTCTCCTCAGCTGCGTCTGGAGAAGCTGTCTGGACATCGACAGAGGGTAGAGATGGAGCGGTGATAGCTATTCTGTTCTTAAAACCAGGCTCACGCTGCTCGGACACGACCGCAGTCGAGGTCAAGAGTCGCTGCGTATGGGCATATATTGATGGCAAGTACTGCATAGGCGATGTAGGCTTCTCCGTTGTTCTTTTGTTCATGCGAGCTTGCCTTTTTGCCTTCTCTTCGTGTTGACTTCTCCAATCGTCGTATTGTCCGGAAAGAAACGCCTTCATGGCCTCGGAAGGCGGAAGATGGCCAAGTCCCTGATGTTGAGCATCGACTTCAGCGTAGACGAAGACTCGAGCAGCCTCTGGTTTCACTCCACTTTCGACCCTGAGTTTGATCGCCTTTTCGGCTTTCCCACAAGCATATCTAATCGCTGCAAGCTGTGAGCCCTTGAGCTTGTTCCTCGCCTGAAGATTCATATGACTGAAGTTGGGTGGAAGAGCAACTTTCTCTATCATGTTGTTGCTCACAAAATCCCCTCCCGACTTCATTCTTGTTCTCCTGGTCTTTGGGATCAAAGCACCCACTTCCGTATTACTTTGAGCTCGGAGGATATTCCCATCTCGAGAATCGATGGTGGAAATATTGCCTCGACCGTACCCCATTTCTCCGTCCACATCACGAACCCTCTCAGTGCCTGTGGCGAGTATGTTTCTGAGAAGTAATGGCTGAGCCACGGTTCCTTGAACGCAGCTCAAGAGCGTTGCATCGTTCTCTGAGCCGTAAAACTGATTCGTAGATACCTTGGGAAATCCATATCGGTCGATAACAGCTTGAGCACCCGGAGGAGGTATCTTTGTCTTGTTCTTCTTGCGGTTACTCTCGACAGCCGCTACGGCCTCCCAAGGAGTCGTTCCACGTTCAACCAGCTTGGCAAAGTTCCCATATGTGTAATGAACATAATAGCCATTCCTCATCTGGATCTTGGTGTCTCTGATAAGGGCTAGGTGTCGAAGATGCAATGGCTGTGATATTTGCCAGGAGTCCACAAAGCGAGGAATTAATCGTTCGATTGGCCTTGCCACTCCGCCGCCGAATGTGAGATACTCAAGCTCCTAATCCTGCATTAATACTGTCTGGGAATTTGTAGGGAGTCGAAACTACCTTTGTGCTAACACCTTCGGTCCCAGCAGCGTTGACGATGTCAAATATCAAGTTAAAGAGGTGACGTGTAGGTTCCCACTGAGAGACAAGCCTATCCTCCTCCACGAGGCCACGCATGACGGGTGCGTCGACCTTAGTTCGGGAGTCAACCGTTGCGTTCTCTGTGATTTCCACGTCGTCTTCGCTGTCTGCTTCGGGACCTTCAGGTCCTACCTTGTACAGATAGTCGCTTCGGGAACCACCCGAAGCAAATAGTGTCCAATCATCTTCCTTGGGTTCCCGAAGAAGCTTTAGGCAACGGTAGCGTTGACCCTCTAGCCCATCCTCGTGGTGTGCTCGTGCTTTGATTTCTTTAGCAAGACCAATGTATTCGAATTGCCGCAGGCTGTATCCAAAGACACTCTTTCGGCTAGGAATCCCCAAATCTTTCTATAGACGAGTTAGCCTCGAAGATTTACTACTGGTGACCCTTATCTACCAATTTCTTCCTAAGGTCGACGAAAGTCATGATTCCCGGCTCCTTGAGAAGTCTAGTAATGTTGTCAAATATAGGGTAATAATCAACAAGTCCTCCTGGGCCTCGTTTTCCATCATCTTGACTGTCGCGTTGGCCATCAATGGACTCCTGCGGGATGGAGACGGTCTTCGGCGCAAAGCGCTTCGCATATAACAGGCTCGTCTTCGTGGCCTGACAAAGGACCGCCCTCTTCTCAATGTAGCCATTCTGAGCTAGTAGATCAGTTCGATGAGGTACCGAGCGCTTGTCTTGACTGCTAAGCTCAGTAAGCTTGGACTGAAGTATTCCCTGCGTTCGCCGCGATGTGATAATGGATAAACAGCTAAATTGCATTGGTGGAATCCTCTTTATGTCGGGCCCATGGCCTGCCAGAGCTTGCCACATGCGATATTCACTTATGTAAAGTCGGTACGCAGAGGGCGAGTTAGAGACCATCCCATGGATTTGCTTGTTCGACAAGCCGCTTTGTGAACTTCGAATTCTGGTTGGTGTCGAAGTGGCGCTCTGAGTGGGAGATTGCCCGACCATCAAGCCATCCTGAGTTGCTCCATTTGGCACCCGAGGAGCCGCGACTGGAAGTGCCTTTGTAGAGCGCTTCTGGGCCTTGCTTTTCTCATTGAAAGCTTCCACTTGCGATAAACCGAGCTTGTTGCCTTCACCATCCTTACCAACTCGGACATCGGGATGTTGAACAAGCCATCGCCAGGCTTGTTCGTGAAACTGGCGGTCAACCCCGTGTGGCTTGGACATAGAATTATCGGTCTTCTTAGTTGCAGACTCATTGTCAGGCTGCTCCGCTGCCGGAGCGTAGTAGCGATTTACATAGTCCACAAAATCAACGGGGTCAGCTCCTGAGACATGGGCCAGTCAGCAAACACTTTTTGTAGTTAAGGAAATGCTATAAAAACAAAAAAACAGAATATTGTAAGGGTACAGTTGAAAAGGCGGTTGTGCACATAGGGTTTCCTCCGAGACAGCCCAACAGAACACACACAATCAAAAAGATCCACATTGCTTTGCTTGAAACCAGAGCAAGCTGAGTAGGGATATCGTAAGACGGAAGGCAAACTATGAACGTTCATCTTCAAGGAAGGGAAGAGACCCAGAGACTTACCCTCCTCGCCGCACAGGGCGATCTCATCTAGCAAGAAGCTGATGAGACCATCCAAACTCTTCACCATCTTTCATGTTCCCCCTCGTCCGAAGCGCAAAAAACAAAAGAGTGGTGTTGAAGGGTCTCGAACGTGGAGGAAGGATGTTGGTTCGAGTCGCGGCGGGGTGCCGAGTATTTTCTGGTGGTGGGGCTTTTCGGAGGTCCTTCGGCTAATCTTGCTCCCGATAGAACGTCATCGCCTCTGAATCTTCAACAAGAGGTAGAAGTGTACTTTATGTTCATTACTATGAAGCTCGTCGCAGACCTGTAACATCGAGCAGTCCTACTGGGCTAAAGCAGTGTTAATCAGAAGATGGGTACCTTGGTGTGGTAGCAACGTCAAAATCCACAAACGAGCAAATCTGCTCATGGACAAAAGGGTCTTTGCCACGAGCAAGAATACGTGAGAAATTCTTGTGCTCTATGCCCAAATCAAAAAGAGATTATATTGTCGAGATCCATGGAGATATACTAGTCCGCGGATACTCAAACAATACCTGCGCCATCTGCACCCTACCCGGCTCGAGGCCTGTAGACTAGATCCAAGACGCCCCATCCCTATTGTGACAATCATCTTTCAAATTCCCATGATCATTGCTCCCAACATCATGAATATTGCGCCAGCGACGACCGTACCGATGTCACCTTTGCCACCTTGGCTAGCGGCCCCTCCCTTCGCGTTTGAAGTACGTACAGCCCCAACCGTTCCGGTCAGTGTTCCAAGTCCAATTGCGCCCGCCTCCGGGGTCGGGCCTTGACTCGGGACAGAGCTAAACATCTGTGTGTATACGATGGGGACCTGTTTCGCGACACCACCAACGTAGGTGGTTCCCTGGTAAGTGGTAATCGAAGGGACTTGGGCAGGATTGACCGAGGCTGGTTGAGCGGCTGCTGGCGCTGCTCCTGCGCCACCGACGCCTACTGCAGGAGCTACAGGACAACAATGTCAGTCTTCTGTTTGCGATTCGAGGTTGAGCAGACGACATCGCTTACCTGCACCGGCAGGAGCTGCTGCACCGGGAACTAAGGAATCGTAATATCAGCGTTTTGTCCTCATTTCCAGACTCAAAGACGTAGCATTGCTTACCTACGGGGGCGGGCGCTGGTGCAACGGGTGCGGGCACTGGTGCAACGGGGGGTTTGGGGGCTAGAGACAACCAGATCAGTTCCTTGTCCTCGACCAAGCTTTAGCACGCTGCCTTGCTTACCTGGGGCGACAGGCGCTGGTGCACCATTGACTAGGAGATCATGCAATCAGTCTTTCTTTCTCAATAGGATGTCTCATTTGAACGCTTAGTGCGTAGTGCTCCTTACTTGGGGCGACAGGCGCTACAACAGGAGCTGGTAAACAGAATATCAGCCATTGCTTCTCAATCGGAGTGACATGCGTGATGATGCTTACCTACGGGGGCTGCAGGGCCTGCTCGAAGCTCGAGATGTGCCTCCGACGTAGATAATGGCTCTGGAGGAAGCGTGGTGATTGGAGACCAGTATGCTACCAACGTGGCCGATGAATCGGAGGAAGTCTGTGGCGCCAACTGCGACGGGGTAAAAGCATGCGAGATGGCGATTGATGAGAGGAAATAGAGGGATCTAGTGAGGACCAGCATGGTGGCAAAGATTTAGATGGTTCGACGAGCGCTTTGGCGTGGATGTGGCAATGCCTCCCGTGGTTCTGTGGACAAAGGCGCCTGCAAGGTACGAGTTTTTGATGTGGTTCCGCAGGTATCGTGGCTTGTCTTGCGCAGAAACGTCGGTTCGTCGTCCGGCGACCGAGGATCACTTCAAGGCCTACTGAAGAGCGAAACGCCTAGCTAAGGCTCTGGTGATAGATGATCTTGGGATGGCTATGCCTCCAGAACGGGTACCGATGATGAGAAGCCTGCGCAGGGAGATGGCCGCGGGAAGCCAGTAGTATTGTAGCGATGCTTGCTGGTCAGCTCAAGTTCGCGCGTCCACGAAGGCTCTGAGATAGATACTACAATATCCAGTATATGCTAGAACCTGATGCTCACGTTGAGGATGCCAGTAACGACAGTGAGGATGGTTGTGAATGTCTGACTGTTGTTGGAGGAAGGTTTGCCCATGGCTTGGTTTATTCTTGGAAGGATCCTCTTCTTAGTCAGGGGGCCAATCAGAGGCGACCTGTCTTTCGGTCTGCCAACACAATCCACTCGTCACACAACTTGCTGTATCACTCCGTACAGACATGTCATCTAATGATGATGCATAAGCCGATCGCACATGGCAACTTCGAGAACGCCCCTTTCTAACAAGTCTGGTGCACGAATTGTGAAAAGAACAAGACTGCCTGTAGAATCCTATGGTGCACCTGTGAGCCCTTACTTCATGTACTTCACAGATTCAAAGCCTTTCGTATGTCACGTCTGAATACCATGTGCCCTACAATTCAAGGGGATGCTGTCTTGCCCAGGTTTTCACCGAGCGAAGTGCAGGCATTTTTCACAGTGCACACGAGACAAGAATGAAAATAGTAAATGTTTTGATAATCCTGTGATCAACGAATATTGAGCATACACATGCAACGTAAAGTATGCCACACGAGAAGCTCATTCAAGTATTTACCGAGAAGCGAACGAAATAATCAAAGCCTTCCTGATCCCTAGGCTCCAGGCAGTAGAGCACAAAATACGCAAGAAGCGAAACCAGCCGTGGGTATCTTGAGCCTCGCTATAAACACCAATCCACCATCTTCACAAGCATAACCACCATCACGGCGGTCGATGCGGTTCGAGTCCACCTCCGCGAGTCACCAGCAGCACCGCTCACGCCGAAGACTGTCTGGTTTACAGTCATATTCTTCTCCTGGCTGAAGAAGAACGTGTGCGCTGTCATGTTCGCGTTCCTGTTGGTCGTGACTTCAGGTATCGAGCAAGTAGCGTTAACAGCTTTTGTATCATGACAGCGATTCTTCCAATCGTCCTGTCGTGTGACATCGGACGAGTTGAAGTAGCCCTTGAGATACTGAACCGTAAGAACGGCGTCGGATGTTGGTGGCCCAGCGCTCCAATTCGGGTCCCCGTTGCTCCAGTGCGACAATGTAATATGGCCTGGGGACGTAGGGATCGATTTCGTCATCGTTCTTAGCAGCATGCCATCGGCGTAGAACTTGACGGCGTCGGGCGACCAGTCAAAGCGATACTCATGGAAGCCTTCGTCTGGCTGGAACGAGAGTTGGTGAACGTCGAAGTCAGGCGTACCAGCGGCACTGAAACCTTGGTCCTGTGACTGGTGTGATTGTAAGACCAAGTTGACAGGCGATGAGGAAGCATTTTGTTGTGCGCCTAGAAATTCAACGTCGATTTCCTGGGTGTCATTCCAATACTATATTTAGGGTCAGCGAAAGCTCCCATTACCATTATATTAGGAGGTGGTGTAGTGGCCTACCCAGAAGAAAGCCCCACACGTTCCGTTGATGGCAGGGATTTTCATGCCTGCACGAAAGCTGCCGTACAATATGTCCGATCTGTTGGTCACCAGCTCGGCCATCGGTATCAGGTTGCCCTTGCCTGGATCGCCTCCTCCTACTATCAGTTGTAGTCCCGGGTCTGCCCCGTTGATGCCCTTGCCTGACCAGTCGTACTGGCTCTTCAGCGGATTTTCAACGACGTTTTTCTTCAGGGCATTTTTGCCGTATGGACCACGCGCTATCTTAGCCGGTACCTGATACTCTTGCGCTTCCCAGTCGGTGTCGGTTGTGATGTTTTGGAGATGAAGGAAATCGGACTCGATGAGATCAGTGTAGAGAGTGGAGTTGACGGTGTAACCGCATTCACAGTTGGCGCGTACAAGTGGTAGAAAGAACGTAGCGAAAGCAGAGAGAGTATGCAGAGCGGTATGCATGCTTGCAAATGCGTACACGCGATTAAGAAGGACGATGCATGAAGGAAAGAGTGACTTGGGTGAACAACACAAAGATCCACGGAAGGAGAGATGAGGTCGTAATGACCGTAGGGGGTCAGCATTACTAAACGAACGGTAAGGTAGTCCTTCTATCGTACCTATGGTAGTCTGGTTTTTTTGTTCTGCAATTTGGGCACGCGCGATAGCGTAGGGCTAGCGCTGATTGGATCAGCCTATCGAGGTGGAGATCCAGAGTCCATCCATCCTTGGCTTGCTCCTTGCCCACCCGAGTTTCCAGGGGCAATCACCGACCGGCAACAACGGCAGCCCGCATCCAGCCCGCATCCAGCCCGCATGGTCGAAACAAGTTTAACCGGATGCTTGTCAGGGTGTTTGTGGCTGTCGAGGTCTTTAAGGAGGAAGCTCTTTTTTACATGTAGAAAGGAAATTGATTAGTTCTTCAGGCACCGACACCGCTATTGCCCATTCATCTTCATGATGCGAAGGAATAGCTACAATTTACTCTTTACCGTGTACGAACCCTGCCCGCTTTGCGCGGTCCAATTCGAATCGTTGCAGATCTACATGAGTCAGCTTTAGAAACATAGTCACATGGTGTCCAATGACGGCTCGCATACAGTCTGAGCCAAGATGCAGAAGATCGTGTGCTTCCTCCTGCCAGGCCCCTTATGCGCCTCTGTCAGATACCCGGTCACGCGAGGTGTCACCAATCTCGTCGACTACCTGTCAGAACAGCACAAAAAGAATCACAGCTGAATAAAGTATTATTTTCTCACGTCTTCGGTTGTTCCAACTTCCAAAGGCCATCTCCTCGAAGCGGACAACGACTTCCTATCTGGCAATAAGACGATCGACGTGGCTTGGCTGAAAGGCACAAACCGGGAGGATCTAGGCCACTTTGAGCTGGACAGAATCATCGAGTCTCAGACTGGTGCGCCGGTGTTGAGCGCGGCGAACAGCCACCAAAACGATCGATCTAGGGGATTGAATGTTGCCTTTTGTGCAAGACCAAAGGAGACTCTCGTGACTCAAAACTTCATCGACAATACCAAAATGTTGCCGGCTCCTTGAGCCGAAAGGTGGAGAAGGACACGGCGCGGATCGAAGTGCATATGCCGCACTAGGCCGCTGTCCGTGCCATTTGACAGCAATATCAGTACAAGTCATTGGTCGCGTCTACTAATTTTTTAACGTTCATGCATAAAACCTCAGCATCCCATCGTCTCATCAATGATGCAGGCACAACGGCGGCCGAAACCCCAGCGACCACTGCACAGGCCCCATAATGACCACCATGAGACTGACCCCAGCGGCTACGCTGGCCGCTCCATATATATACGCGTGTTTGATACGCAATCCCTTCAACTCCGCCACCCATGTACTAACCGTCGTCAGACATCCGCAGAACCCATCCATGAGCCCCTGCAACACCTGGCAGTCCACCCTGCCTCCCAAGGGCACATGCTGCAGGGCGTAAAGCATGCTCTCCATAGCCGTGCCAAAGATATTAACGGCAAAAGTGCCTAGTGGGAATGACTGGATCTTGCCGTTGAGATGCAAGGATGCGTAGAACCGTAGAAGACATCCAACAGGGGCAAAAACCAACGCGAAGAGCGCATCGCCCCGCCAAAATTCGTCTGTCCAGGTTGAATTGCCAACAGGTCCGCCAGGACGCTCAGGTGGCCATACAGCCATGAGAATGGCGGCCAGCCATGCAGCCCAAGCTAGGAATGTGGCGGAGCGATCAATGAAGCGACGAGCGAAGAGCGATGGAATACGCGGTGTAAATGGTTCGAGAGCAAGAGCAAGATGCGCGCCAGCCAGCAGTGCTCCGATACAGAGAAAAACAGTGAGTATGATGACAGCGCAGATCGCCAGGAAGCTATAGCCACCATTGCGATGGACGTTCGAGGGGTTGCTGCTAATGGCTGCAGATGTATGCGGAATAGGGACCGGTAGCGCATTAGAAAGCGCAAGGAACGAATCTCTGATGAAAGAGGAGAACGATGTGAAAGAACCACAGAAGCCAGTAGCGAGCCCTATGTACAAGGGAATGGTCTTCTTCACGGATGCTTGCGCTTCGGTTGTGGCCTGCTTTTGCGCCGCGGAGATGAATGGTTGCAACTCTGGATCGATTTCATTCGGTCCAGCTTTTTCCGCATCATGCTCAGAGTTCGCAGATTTCTTGGCCTCCAAGGTTTCAAAGTCCTCACGGAAGAGCTTCTGGTCTTCGGACAGGAACCCCATTATCAAGCTACCCCCGAAATTGCACCATAGCACGCCTGTCTGCACTGGGGCTCCTGGGTAGAAGGTAAGGGCCTGAAGGCCTAATCGCGCCAATGTGCCCAAGAGGGAGAAGAGTATCAAGTATGAGACGGTATAGAGTTCGGTGGTAAACTTCGATACTCTTACGTGACGTGGCGACGGTCGCTTTTGCTCGTTTTCTGAACTGGACGGGCTCGCAGCGACGCTCGACACCTTGGGTGCGCCCCGCGACGAACTTTGCTCGACAGGCGCAGGGCCCGCGAGCTCTGTGAGGTTGTGCTCTTCATTCTCCTGCAATGCTTCGTTTGACTCATGAGATCTTCTCAAGCTGCCACCTTGCGAGTTAGAAGGGCGGTTTTCTAAGGCATCGTGGGGGTTGGAACGTCGAGACTCGAGGGGGGACGGCGCTGCCACTTCGTCGAGGTCGCCATAATTGTCCGGAACCGCATACTCTTCCTCTATGCCTGCGCGTTGCTCTTGGTCGAGGTGTCGACGGGTTGAACTCTCAGCTCGTGAATAGCGATTTCTCTCAGATTGACCGCGGTAGATGTGGGTAGTGCTCGCTGTCGGTCTAGCATGACGCGGGTACCTACTCTCCAAAGTATCCAACCGTTCGTCACGCTCTTCAATGGGTGATGGGGCGGCGACTTCATCAAGTGCTTGGTAGTTGTCGGGTACCGTATACTCTTCCGCTTCCTCTGGTATAGTGAAGTCTTTCTCTAATCGAGGGCCCATAGCATAGTCATCCAGATCGCACGATTTGCCCCTTGCTGAGCTGCAGCGGACGCTATGCAAAGATGGTCGCCCGTCGCACTCATCTTGACCGTGTTGTCCTCTCGGCCCATGCGGAAGGGGATACGCAAACGTTCTGGCAATGCCAAGGCTCCGGTAGGTCCGCAATTTATAAGTCTACATTAGGGTTATCTTAGGCTTTTGGGGAACAATAGGGTAGAACGGTTCAACGGTTACACGACTTTGCATTGGGCATCGTGACCAACGTAGACTCATGAACAAACAGTCGTTCCGTTTTAAGTCTTCATAAGACATGGGACCTTGACTTCCGAACTCGCTTGTCTGGGGATTCATGAGAATTCGATCTGAGTAAGTACTTCACCTATGCTGACTGGACCCTCCGGCTCTAAAAAGCAGGATATGAAATGTATGGATTTACTTTGCCTCAAGAAAACTAACCGGCGGGATACGGAACCATGCTGCCATAGCACGATATGATTATCTAGAGAGAGGCTGGGAGATTTCCTTCATTATCCTTTTCAAATCTACAAGATTGTTGACGTAAGCGCGGCACCGCTTCCGGATTTCGACCCGATTCGAATTTAGGAAACATGATACTACATCAACCTGCAAGCTAAGATCTATCTCGAAAGGCTCTGAGAATCTATGGAGATCAACCTGTGTTTGACAGCGTCCGTGGTAGTCTCAGCATATATCGAAGGCGATAGTTCCCGTACCCTTTGTCGTTTTCCTCAGCACCTGGAGCCCATTCCCTCAAGTCGACATCTAAATGCTGGACTTTCTCAAAGCCATGCTTCGCGTAGATGGGATAACCATACGGCGATGCTTGAAGAAAAATCGGCAGCTTCGCTTCATCAGCTAATCGATTGCCGTAATCGATCAAGGCATTCCCCATGCCTCGTCGCTGGTAGAAGGGTTCCGTGAAGAGCGCTTTGCAGAGAATGTGGCGCTGCCCACGCGCCCACTTCTCCAGCCATCTATCGGTGTCCTCTTGCACGTACATGGGAAGCCCTGGAGGAAAGTCGAATTCGCCTTTCTTGGAGTCTTTGACATTCCTCTCAGCCTTTTCGTCGCGCTCTCTGATTTGAGAGTCGGTGGGTGTGTTCCATGACGCCCACGCAGCCAGTACACCCGTTTTCTTGTCCACTACTTTGATGTGCTGCCATGTGGGTTCGCCGACTTGACCTTCAAGCATTTTGGTCACTTCCTTTTCGAAATCTGCCGGCGTCGCGAAATACAGTGCGAATGCGTTGTCAGGGAGACAAGCAACGACATGGATGTGTGAGAGTCTCGGAATGTCCTTGCGCTCGGCTGGGGCAAGTTCAAAGGTCTGTGCTTGATCCATGATAATACACAAACGAGGAGTGGTAGGTATTCGAAGGCTTCTTGCACATATGGGAAATGATATGAGCGTTCGTGCAGGATCGGCGTAGCGTCAGTGTAAGGCAAGCGAAGTGGTAGCCTTGAGGCAAGAGTAAGTGTCTATCCCCACGAAGGATGCCCGTTCAGCAGGCGGGGTCCTCCTGCAACAGCAGATGTGGATTGGGATCGAGGCAACTGCCGCAAATGCACGAACGGCTTTCTTTCCTCTGACGTTTACCGGTTCCAATATCTGGTCACACAGCGTTGCTGCGAAGGATCTCGTTCTAGGCTGTATCTGAACTAGTTTGCCGCCGCCCTTTGCACCCTCCTATTGCATCAGAACTGACCCACTTTCCCCTTGGGAGATGCACAGAAACAAAAGAGCCTATCCGTGAGCAGTCCAGCCCTACCCAATCGACTTCGGACAAGGTGACCTACATACGGCATTAGGGTACATGTACCCACCCACTCAGCGTAGCCACTTGGCACGCCTGGATTGACCTGAGTCAGGGTGGGATTCTGATGCTGTATCTACGAGTAAGAAAGAATGCATATGAACGGGCGTGCTGCTGATTGGTACAATTAGAACTCTTATTATATCACTGTGTTTGCTATGACGGAGTGCCGCTAGTACTCTTTAGCACCATCTGCTCATGTCCGCGCATCGACTACACTCACAGCTGCTCTTCAATCCTCTACAATTTCCAGATAATGAGTAGAGGATCGGACTGTTAAAGGATCGGGAGCCTGATGACGACCGGAACAAATTCCGAGAAGATCGATTCCTTAACCGCAGACACCGATGATGTTGGAATGGACGTGTCTCGGACCGTGGAGAAAGAAGATACTCCAGCATTCAGTGACCGGAGTTTGAGGGCAATTGTGCCCATTTGCATACCCATAGCCTTGATTTGTTTATTAGTTTGGCTTGACGAAGGTATACTTGCCACGGCGATTCCACGGATCTCCGACGAGTTCAACTCCTTCGACCAGATCGGATGGTATGGTCCCTCTTATCTTTTTGGCCTGTGTGCCTGTCAGCTGCCATTTGGAAGGGCATACAAGGACTTCCCTTCCAAAATCGTCTACTTATTCAGTCTCTTTATCTTTGAGGTAGCATCTATTGTGCAAGCTGCCGCTCCATCCTCTGAAGCGTTTATTGTTGGGCGCGTCCTAGCCGGGATTGGCGGATCAGGCGTGCTCGCAGGAAGCCTGACGATCTTCTCCGAAGAAATCCCCAAAGCCAAGCTTCCTTATGTTATGGGTGTCTTCAGCTGGGTCCACAGTATAGGTGGCATTGCGGGTCCCGTCATTGGAGGAGCCATTACCAGTAGCTTTTTGACCTGGCGATGGTACGGTGGACGAATGCTCAGCCTTTCAGAGTTCATCGCTGATCTGTTAAAAGTGCTTCTACTTGAATCCGATCATATCTGCCGCGGCACTGGTACCAGTTCTCTTTCTCTGGAGGGGCAAGTTCGTGCCGGAATCCAGGGACGACAAGCCTCCTCTCAAAGAAGTCTTAGCAAATTTCGATTATCCTGGTATGATTGTATTTGCTGCAGCCATCGTGGCTCTGCTCCTCGGGCTTCAGTTTGGAAGTACAAGCTATTCCTGGTCAGATGGAAGAACCATAGCTTCGCTCACAGTAGCTGGCGTGTTATCACTGATCTTCGTTGCAATTGAATGGGGAAAGGGCAATAACGCTATCGTGCCTAGGAGGATCATCAGAAACAGAGTGGTGTCACTTTCATCGATCTACACATCCACGTTAGATGGTGCATATTTCGTCATGACTTATCAGGTATGTGGATCCCTGCAGCCAAAACTTCATTCTGTCAACTCTTCCCACTCACGTCCGCGCAGGTTCCCTTGTGGTTCCAATCAATCCTTAGCCTCTCTGCCCGCGATTCTGGTATTCGTATTCTTCCGCTCCTCGCATTTTGTATCTTCGCAATCATGGCGAGCACAACGTTGACAGGGAAGCTCCACTATTACCATCCGCTTATGCTCCTTGGCGCTGTGCTGCTGACAGTGGGAAGTGGTGTGCTCACCACACTACGTCCTGGTGCCTCTAAGGCATCGTGGGTGGTCGGCGAGCTTCTGGCTGGAGCCGGCACAGGATGTGGGACTACACTTCCGTTGCTCGCGGTTCAAGACACATTGCGGGCAAGCGATGTACCCGTAGGCTATGCTGTTGTGCTCACAGCAGGGTACCTCGGGTCGTCGGTTGCGCTTGCGATAGCCCAAGCCGTCTTCGCTAGTCGGTTGAAGCATTACATACTCGTCCAATTGCCTGGTGTCACGCCCAACGTTGTCATCAACGCTGGCGCTACAGACTTCAGAAATTCAATACCCGGCGAGCTGCGCGAACAAGGGTTGCTGTTATTTAGTATGGCCTTAACGGAGAGCTGGTACATCTCGGTTGTCCTGGCCGGGGTTTCGGCATTTCTTGTGCTTGGATTCAAATGGAAGAAGATGGATATGAGAGATCGCCACTCCTGAGGTCGCCAGATCTGGTATTTCAGGATTCTTATAGCGAGGCATGGGGAAAATGCTGAAGTAGTGAGGTGAGATCGGCAGCTAATGACAGAAGAATGAGGATTTCGAGTGATGATTTCATGCTCCCGGTGGCGGGTCAAATTTAATCATAGAAGCATTACGCAGTTGCTTTCTCTTCTTTTCCTGATTACTTTAATTAGTCGGTGTTTCTGTCCGCTCTCGATACTACATTGAGGATACGGGTCCTACTGGTCAGGTTTTAGCCGCTCTGTCATGCAATATTATCGTAGAAAGCCGTGCTTCAGTGGTCAGAGGCTGCTATGCCTTGAGCGTGACACAGCTATCTGCAGGTAGACAGACGAGTACCGATGCGGCGCAAGGCTTTCGTTTTTCTCGATATCTAGGCCTAGATGTGTGCTTCCCGCACAGGGCTTCTCGTGCCTCAATCGACATTGACTGTGTGCCTGCCCGTACGATGGTCATCATACCGGAAGGTGAGAACGGTTATTGGTCGTGTGGCGGGAAAAAGTGGGAAACCAGGGTCAAGGATCAAATTCATGGGTGGCGGTGGGCTGGAAACTATATCTGCAGACTGATATCTACAATCCTTCGCTGGGTTCAATTGGCTTTGGTGCTCAGATGGAGTTAGTTGTGTAAGAAATACAAGATTTACTATTCCTCGATAACTATAAAAATGGTAATAGTAGGCCGTGTAACATCGGTCAAAGCGAGTTGCGACTTGCTGTATGACAGCGCATAGTAGAAAGAAGACACCCCACTCCACCATTGGACCAGCGCCATTAGGGACCGAACCTCATATAAGTAGACAACCCTCTTTACAAGCGTCTTGTGTCTACTTGTATTGCTTGACTCCCGGAAACCCGTGCTCGTGCGCTGTAAGTGAAGTTCCAGCTAGAGAATCCGTATCAAGAGTTGTTCCATATCTCTCTGTTGACCCGGACTGGCTGTGCTGCTCGTCCGTCAGCTCAACCCAGGTATTGCCTCGCCTCGAAACACTAGGATCGGCTTCGGAAATCGGTTTGTCCAGAAGCGATTGTCGAGAGAAGGTGCTCTTGATCTTGAAGTAGATGGCGCTGTACTTCAGTTCCATCAGAGGTCCCAGAGTCGGGAGACAGCAGCCAACGACACCTAGGCAAGGTTCGATGGAAGTCCAAATGAGAAAGTCGTAGAATACGTCTGGATATACGCCTTAGCTTCGAGTGCTGAGAAAGTTCAGAGAAGGCGAAGGAAGTGTGTGACTGACAAGAGAAATCCAGCGAATTATGATCATACGTGAAGTAGCCTACGGTACGGCCAATACCGGCGACAACGACTCTATTGGGTGTCAGTCAGCTTGGTTCGTAGAACATGAAAGTCTCGACCGTACACTATTGCCGTGGTAAGTATCGAAAGAGTGGCCAATCTTTTATGCAATGGCATATGAAGACCCCAGACAAGCGGTAATGGTATGATCACTATGGCCACATCGCTCAGAACATTCAAGAGAGCTGCCCATGAATACCACGCCTGATAGTGTTAGCCATGCTGTCGAGGCCATGGGGACGTGATTCTCTCCTTACCATATAATTAGGAATGCAGTTCCCCATTTCCTCAGGTGTTGTACCCCAATTCGAAGATATAGGCCAACACTGGAAAATACTCATCCAGAATGTCGTGAGCCACCAAAGGAAGACATAGGCGCCTACAGCCCAGAGTGCAAGGCGAAATACTCTGACATGCCCGAAGATCCGTCGCAAGAACAGCATCAGAGATGCCTTGATGATTGGCATAGCTGTGGCGTGCAAAAGTTGAATAGCGTAGAAGATCTTGTTAAATGTATTAACGTCCGCCTGCAGTTTATGGTCGGCTAGAAAAGCTAGCTAAGAGATGGTAGCTCACCTTCCCATATCCAAGCAGTAGCCAAGCTACAGGCCAGCCCTCGAGAGGACCGGATTCGATGAAAAGTTCATGGCCTCCAAATCGGAATTGGGCAGCGCCGACAATGATGCAAATGCACAGACTAAGCGCCAGAATCTTGCAACATTTAGCGAATGACAGACTTGAGGACTGTCAAGGAAAAGCCTCACGAGACCAACAAAGCTAAGGATGTCGTCCGCTCCCATGTTCATCTTCCTCATCTTCCTGGCCCAAAAACGCAAAGCAACCGCAGCAATGGCCAAGCAGCCCATTACGCTGCTAGTAACGATGAGGTTTGCAGACCGGTAAAACATCGTTCGTGATGTTTGTCCACAAGTGGGTTGCGAGGGAGGACAAGGAGAAGATTGGAACCTACGAACTTCGATGCATATGAGCTGGAAGGGTTGCGGCAACGGACAAATCCTATTGGATATCCCGCAAGGGGGCGAAGCAATGGCGAACCATCACCTCAACGGCCCACCCGTCTCTGCCTTGCCAACTGAGTCATGCTGACCAAAGGGATCCCATTTCAGCCTCCCGGCACCTCTTGCCAATTGCGTCATGCTGTCCAAGGGATTCATGTGCGATCAGCATATTGCTGTGTAGAGTGAGCGAATCAACGAAGCTTACAACCATACCGCGGATTGCCCGCCGCTGCATGCGCCATATAGTCAGAAATATGTAGAAGTAAAGTCAGAGAACAAGGCAATGTCTCCGAATTATGCCTCGTTTGCCTAGATTGATACTGATTTGCGTGGGGGCTGATGTATTTGATGCGCTTCGATATCGCGGCTGACACGGAGCTCTGCTCTCATTCGGCCGAAATGGGAAGGTTAGAAAATCCTGCCGCCGCTTTTGGGCGGGATCATGCGAAACTTCGCTTCCCGGCGTCGCACAGCGCTTCCCCTCACGCAAAATGGTGGGGCGCGACTAATCATCGAGTCGTATGAGATACGGGGGTGCTCGTACATGAGCCCGGGTCCGATTAGACTACTCTAGCGGCCGGCCCGAGCGCATGCGCCTGAGGGTCCACTTCTATACTTCTATCAACTTCCTGAAGTGGACTACGGTAAGTAGCTGGAGTCCCAAAACGACTCGCTACATAGAACCGCAGGCTTCACCGCCTCGAGGCGATTAAGGATCGAATTTTGAATGTGACCCGCGATTACTGTTGGTGTTCACAATGTTTCCGCTTCATGCAGATGACGCAGTCGCGTAACTGCCCCACCACATCCGCAAGCGTTATCTATTCGACAATGGCAGACGATTGACCAAATTACCCGGGCATCTCAGTATGCTTGACTATGGTTGCTTCCGAAGCCTGCGGCAGTGGATTAAGTACTAGCAACGACTAGACAGTGAGCACACAGGCCTTTTTCCATGTGTTTTGCCTCGAAAGCATTAGCGCTGGGAAAGCATCCTCTATCCTCCAGAAAACCGTTGAGGAAGGCTGCACATTGGTCATTCCGTACGTCACTGATGTACATAGCACAATGGCACAGGAAGATGAGAAGGCCTTGCTCGATGAGGAAGTGCACGACTTACTGCCAACGTCAACAAGACCCTCCGAACGAACCGTGGATTGCAGACAGCATCATCACTCCCAGCGGGCACTCTACCTCACTGTCGTTCTTGTTGGGTCTGTGATCCTCAATGTTGTGCTTGCTGTAGTACTACTGCGGGTCAAATCTGGATATCAAGCGCAGCAAAAGTCACCATACGGTCAGTGCATTCCCTTACGGATGTCAGACTGCTAACAGACATAGCCGGCTTGGGTTTTGATACGGTCGGTACCATCAGTCACCTAGGTCCTTACGGCATGGACAACAAGAACGAGACAAATCGTGCAATTCTCTGGGAGAATTTGGATGGATCAAGTGCACAGGTCGCTGTGGATAAGTCTTGGGCAGCTAACAAAGCATTACCCACCTCTCAAGAGTTCACCTGGGACCGAAACAAAGCTGTTTACTCGCTTAGAGGTTTTCATAGCCAGCATTGCATTGTGAGTATTCAGTTGATAACGATGTCCTATAGCAGCACCAACTGACAGACACCACAGCGGAAGATCTATCGCTGGATTACCATCAGCTATCACAATGGTACGCAACTTGACCATTATTGGCATGTAGTCCACTGTCTCGATTCGCTTCTACAAGACATCCACTGCTACGCGGATGATACGCCAATGATCTCCCCACCTAAAACATCTACATCGAGCATATGGGGCGAAGGTCAGCAGCGTCAATGTCGCGATTGGAACAAGCTCAAGGAATGGGCGAGGATGCAGAACGCGTGCTTTTCATACATCAACGAGACGCAAGGAGTACAGTCCATGTTTGATCGCTACAAATGGTGTCCACAGGACAGCCCATACGGGACAAAGATGCGTTCCGTTCTCGACCTTCCTGATGACTGGGATTCTCAAGCCCCAAAGGATATCGATAGTTTGCCTGCCTATTGGGAACGCTTCTGATGATGGAGTATCACAGCTGCCTCCTCAGCACGTCATGTATCGCAAGCTGGTCTGCTTGCACCCAATCAAGTACGGGTTAGCAATTCGCTGTAGTAAAAGACAGTGGATGGTATCGGTACACTGTCGTTCTAACTCCTTTTGCACTTCACAGCTCGCCATCTCAGGAACCTTGAACTACGTCATAGAGAGTTTGTGTAATTACATAGAAGCTTTGCGATGATCTACGTGGCTCCTCTGATCTTCCTACTGATTGCCGTATCCTTCCCCGCCACTTATTTGTCCTTCAAGGTAGGCTTCGCCATCCTCTCGTACGCTAGGGAAACTCCGAGAGGCACAGCAGCAATTAGGATGGGAGCATGTGCCCATGGCTTGACGCGGAATCCACCTTACAAGCAGGTGCGTTATTTGTCGCGTTTGTTCCTAATGTCTTTTTAAGTGAGGGAACTAGTGTCTGATGTCGCCGATGAGAAAAGAACGAGGCTTGGAGTATTTGGACTCGGGAAGTTAGTAGAGAAGGAACAGTGTAAGAATGTCCTGGCGATAGACTGGGATGGTATGGGATGATACAATTCGTAAAACGTCACCCAAAGCTACAAGTTGGACGACCAGCAGCCGATCACTGGATTGATTGTTCTCTGGTAAAGACAGTAGGGTCATCAATGAATCCATCCATACGCTCCACCCACAGGCAATATCATGACCGCGTCCTCTCCAACCATCTAGCACGTGTGATCGATCCCAAGGGTAGTTGTATCCGTGACTCCCTCGACCACCGCCCTACAATGTCTACCAAGTCATATCCGGCTCCACTGTGTCAACAAAGGCGCCAGTGCTTTCAACTGTGGCTCCTTCGATGTTGCGTACATCTTATTTGTTAGCTATATCAACGCAGTAAAAGTTGTTCTTGTACACTCACCCACTGGGTGTAACGGCGCGGCCGTCACAGCTGCCGTGAACAGGCAGAGGAGGAAGAGTGTGAATTGCATATTGGAAGCTGAGCTAGGCCACGAAGGTACTTTGGACGTCTTTGCTGAATGTGGAATCGGTTGATTACCAGAGATTTGGAGGCAGACTGCAGCAAAAAGAGGTGGACAGGCAGCTCTTGTTGAGATCTTAACTACTAGATGGCCTGCTCGTTTCCTACCTTTCTCTGGCATATAAGCGGACGGCTATAGCTCTCTCCCTGCGACCATGTGCAGGTCCGATGCTACGTCATAGTTGATACGCAAGATACAGACAGTTGGATCCTTTGAGGCAACTTGGACAGTAAGCCTCACTTCTACGCTGCATCGGACGTCAGCGTCATCTGATATGTACGCGGAGCTCCACCTAATTGGCTCCACTTATCCTTGTTGTGCCGGGCGCGCCTGCCAAATGCGGTTGCATGTGTGTAAAGTATATCGATCCTACCTTATGCAGGATTGCTGCACGAACGTTGCAAAGCGCTCAAGGCTTCCGATAACTCCACCGACACACTGATTTCATTTTTCTTTGCGAGTGGGATGGGTGCATGCTGCAAGGCAAACGAGCTTCGAGGCGAAGGATGACTGCCAACCAATTGTGTACCAAGTTCGATAATGACCCCCAGACCTACGTCACGGCGCCTTGGGTACAACCGTACAATAGTCGCAGTGGATCATTCCTCTTCCCTAGCAATTGCACATACATCTGATTGTAGACACGATATCCCCGTCAGCCGCTCGTTGAGTCCAGCATGGCAGGCACGAAGTACTCCAAACTGGAGACCGAGTTTACTGATTCAGAAGATTCCGGGCATACGTCCGTGGTGCGGCGTCGTCGATCTTCAGACCTCTTCAACTCACTATGGTTTGTCATTACCGTAGCTTTCTGTGTCGGAGTACTGGCGACGTTTGGGGGTATCAGACTACGCGGAAGCATCGGGAAGAGTGACACAGACTGGTTGAGTTAGTCTTTCCTATGCAATAAAGACATTCAGTAGTGTGAGACTTACGACAAGTGCATAGAACCGCCTGGAGATGTCAAGGTGCTGTTCGAATACAACGATACATATCCGGGTCCTCCTACCATCGAAAGTGAATACGCGTGGCTTGATCTCATTCCTGGCAAGATAGCCCGGATGCCTGCCGAAAAGGAAACGCTGACCGACAATAGAGGGTCTGGGCGCGGTGCAGCATGACGGCCTGGATGATGCAATGGTGATGCTCTCAGTCTTCCACCAGCTGCATTGCCTTGTATGTTTCGCCACAACCAAAGATCTCACAAACTCACGTCTCGCAGATGGCTTTACGACACACCATCTACGATGATTGGAACGTAACAAGGCATTCACACATGAAGCCTCATCATAATCGACATTGCCTGGAGTACCTTCGGCAGTCGATTATGTGCAATGCGGACACCAATCTGGAGTATCGAGTTGTCAGCGAGAGCGGCTTTCGAGAGTTCCCAGGCTGGGACGTCAAGCGCTGCCGCAACTTTGACGCGACTCTGTCTTGGGCGCAGGAGTGGAGAGCCTTCAACGGAAAGATTCCAAGCGAAAAGCAGCCAATAACCGACGCAGACACTCTTCGCGGTCGAGTCATCAACTATTAGTGGTTGTTGTTGTTGCCAGATCAGTCGCCCACTCCTGGCTAGCTAAGTAGTAAGTATTGCCCATCAAGCGTGAAGGAGAGACGTCGTTCTTCGGCAGTAGCAAATTAGGCACTAGAATCACACTCACAATCTTTAGACAAATGACTGATACATGCAATTGTCGCTGAGTATGTGGTGGACATTGCCGCGCGGGAAAATCTGTTGCCCTTCAGACCGCAAGCACAGATTGGCAAGGCCGGGGCGTGGAACCCTCCCCCTCACGATTGACTTGCTGGGAAATGAGCCCATCAAACGTGTGTCGACAGAATCCTCCAAAGATCATGCAAATATGCTTTAGCCGTGGTATAGCACACGTTGTCTAAAAGACCTTTACGCCAAGGTACACTATTCACAGACCCTTAAGCACATATTCCAGATCCGTGAGGCTTTCTGCGAGATCTTCGCCAACCGCAAGAACGTTACAGAAAGCGAGTCGATGAAGATTGGCTGACGCTCAACTCCCTCTCATCCTTCCCGCCATCTCGCTCCTGCTCTGCGTGTAGTATAGTCTAGACCATCACGGCCTGACCGGCCCCCATCAAGCCGCCCTTGCCGCCTCCCATGCCAGGCTCTTCATCGTCGTCATCGCCATCATTGTTCCCACCTTTGGGGGGTCCAGGGCGGTGGTCAGCAGGCTGCACGAAAAAATCGTCATCCTCATCCACATTATCCTCCTCCATCTCCTCGTCTTCGTTTTTTTCCTCCATCTCCTCGTCTTCGTCTTCCTCCTCGACGACAGCCATCTTGCTTTCCTTCGCCTTCTTCTTCAGCCCCCACGCCTCCGCGCATTTCTCCTTGTACGCTTGAGCGCCGGATTTGCGAGGTACGCCTTTGATAGGCTTCTTCCCAACACGTTTGATGATCTCTCCCAATTCACCTGCGTGGCGTGATCTCCTGTAGTTGTCGATTAGCAAAAGGTAGACGCCTATAGCTGGATATACAGGAAGACTTACTGCGACGGGCCCGCTCGCGGATGCTTGAAGATTCGGTCATTGACGGCTTCACGCTCTAACGCAAAGGTCGGATCAGCCGGATTCAAGTAATGCCTGGGGTCGAGACGACTTACTCTTGTACGTATCGCGGTAGTCTTTCTGATCCTCCCGACTCAAGCCCTTCGGCGGGTGCTTGGAGAAAACGGGTTCACGGCTGGGTCTCGCCTTTGGGGTCTTCTTCGACATCGATGATTGACCGCGGGATGTCTTGCGAGTCTTCTGGCTGTTTGACTGACGTGCAGCGGTAGATGGTAGACTGCTGGTTGGCGTCCCAGCGGCCCAAGTACTTGGCAGTGGCCCAGGCTGCACGTTGATGAGTTGCAGGTTTTCGCTTGGGTTAGGTGCCGGATCACTTACGGGAGGATTGGAGGAAGGCACCGCGGCGGGAGCAGGAGCAGTGGTGGCAGATGCCTCTTGAGTCGTGTCTATGTCTGAGGAATCGGAGGTCTCCTCGACCTCGTCGTTCGCTTGCGTCGGCTTGTCTTGGTGGGGCTGCATCCTGTCGGTACTGTTTATCAAGGCCGTGTATGTAAATGGTTGTTATTGAGAACGAAAGACGGCGAAGACTTGACGGGAGGTGTTTGTGGATGGTAGTAGATTTGGTGATGTTGGGGGATTAAATAAATGTGTGGGCCGAAGAATTTTCCATTCACACGTTCACATCACTAGAGTGATGTAATGTTGGACGTCGACGTTGACGTTGGTGCAATGGATGGACATTGACGTTGACTTTGATGCTCAAAGCGCGCTATACGTGGTGTAAGGAGTTCTTTGTCAACAAGCATCTTTGAGACTGATGAGTGGTCTCTTGCAATTACTCCTTGAAGGCACCAGTTTGCTGCTTATGATGTTCCCATGTCTTATACAATTATAAGGGAAGTCAACGGCTCTGCAAGGCATACTTACGGTCTTCTCCACCGACCATCTCATGGATAGCCAGAAAGGGAGAAGATCGGGAGTAATGTCCTATGCTACAATACCACGACCATCAGATTTAGGCTCCACACTTCTTCTCTTCACTATCGAAGTATCAGAGGTACTGAGCAAGGCAGGCGGTCTCCTGCTAGCAAGCATGATCCGTGAGACCAGTGGTCTACTGATGAAGCGGTGGAGAATCACAGTCCAATTGCAGATTACCAGAAGTATTCAGAGGCTTGGACGGGCTCCTAGAGACTACTGGTAGGGCATGTTTCTACTGACATTAGCTAATCTGTGGCTCAATAAAGCGGACGGCCTCTTTTCTCATCTGCTGGACCATCCTACCATTGAGCTTGTGGTCAGAAGAAAGAGTCGATCGGGCGTCGACGGGTCCTGAGTTGGGATCCAACATATAGTATACAACCATGGCAGCCTATCCGGAGTCAGGGTGAGAAAGCTGATACCGGCACCTGAAGACAAGGAGTGTCCAATTAACAGAGTGTATGGTGGCTTGGTAGCTTATAATGGCGCCTCCACACCGGCGAGCACTTCTTCAACAATGGATTCCGGAGTATAGTCGCGGAGGAGACCAGCAACAGAAGCTAAATCGCTGCCATATTGCATGCTTCGCTCTTTGGGAGCTGACACAATCACAATCCTGTGGGGATAGATCTTCCGAGCTGCCAACGCTACCAAGGATGGAGTAACATAATCAAGGCCATGCAGTGGAGCAAGGCACCTATTCATGTCTAAGCGAAAAGTCCCACAAAGCACGATATACATACTTGATGAGCAGATCAAAGTGCTGAGTAGCACGTGGAGATATACCGGACCCTACTGCTCGATGCAGCCGGAGAAAGGTAACGATGTTCTGTACATAAACTTTGATCTCGGCATTGACGCTGACCACTTTGAACAGATTTGTTAGGTTTTGAATGTCCTGAAAGCAAAGTAAGTAAGACCACTATGTGGGATCGAGGAGGAGCCGGACTTCTGACTGAAAGGATATGGTCTTCAGACTCTGTGAACGGCTTCCGTTCTTCATATGAACGACAGAGCTCTCTGACGCACGGTCGTCTTCGATCCGGGCCGATTCCTCCTCGAGATTGGCGAAGCCATCATCAGGGTCGTGGTAGTGGGAGATGAATAAGTGATCATTCTTAAAACCATTAGTGCTGAACCAGCCGCTCATAGGATTAATCTCACAAGGTGTTTGTTTAGTCGAGGTCCAGCACTGGGTTGGAGAATGACCAGAGCAAACGCTTTGGGCGCTGCATATACCGCAGTATGGGTGAATATACGGTTTGTCCGCAAGAGCTATACGGAGAAGTGAGCCACGGAGAGATGGGTAACTGAATGTTCAACGAACTTCAAGGACCTGTATCTGAGATTGAGAGCTCGCCAGACATAGATTTTCCAAGATGATGACATCTGCGAGCCTTTTGCCATCATCGAGCGCAGCTGCAAAGTGTGATCGACCCTGCTTTCGACCTCCATTGGCATCCACAGGGTTGTTGGCGGAAGAGCTCTACAGCCGCACCAGTTTTAGCCAGGATCTCTTGAAAAAGACATCGTTCTTGATTACGGTCTTGAGAAAATGGAAGAAAGGGAGAGGAACTATGGAAGTCTGGGCTCATTGGTGTAGTTTCGGAGAGGAATGAGGGAAGATGATTGGGGCAGACTCATTGATACCCGGAGTCAAAGGAGAATGCGCAGCGTATCACATCAAGAGAAGGTATGGATAAAAAATTAGAAGTAATGAGAGGCTAACAAGATGGATAGAAGTGAGTGTGTTCCGCAGTATCAAGCATCATCGCCAGTCGAAGCCTACCTGATATCTATTGGATCCGTTGTCCACAGCGGGAGCCTCTTGATCGAGGTCGTCCACGTTGGGTACCAGGAACCCGCTGATCAACTGATCAAGGGTGGTGGTTTCTGAGCAGGAAACCACCGTTGGTCGAAGACCGAAGGCATCTGAGGTAATCTATAGAAGCATAAGTAATATGGCTATAGCTGCGAGGCTTGCATTGCTCACAAGCTGTAATTCCTCAGCCAAAGCTTTAATGGACTCTTCTTCTGTCTCAATGATACAGTGTTGACCTGCAACCAGACTTAGCAGCACTGCAAGTTCTATATCAGTGAGTCCTTGCACCCTCTCCACTAGGTCCATGTCATGCATGGCTCTCTTTGAGTCATTCTGTGTTCATGATAGTCTCGGTGCTGCTAACAAGCAAGCCACAAGTTGATTTTGATGTGCTTAGATGTGAGACAGAGTTCGAGGTACGTATGACATTTTATAGGCTATCTACCTACTTTACAAGGTGAAGGAATGGAAGTGTTCCGTGGAAGTGTTCCGTGGGTCAATGTCGTCATATCAACTTCCCTTCACGTTTTGTGATCCTAATGAGGAATGATTGGTAACCCCACGTCACCTTTTTTACCAGGATTTCCTTCCCTTCAGTGTGCAATGAATTCCATATCATGAACACCATCACTTGGAACATATGACAATGACCAGAACTACTCTAGATGTCTTCCTCGAATCCTACGCTGGACTGGGAGCGTTGTGGTGACAGCTTTTACCGGAAAACCAAAGTCTACGATGCGCTTTTTGACCAGGATTTGGAGCTCGAGAACTACGTTATAGCTGCAGCTCCCTTTGGGGGAGCGATCGGTATTCTCTCTCATAAGTTTCGTCGGTTATATCACATCTCTGATTCATTGTAGCCCTGCACCGCGATGAGGAAAAGCTCCGTGCTCACCGAGCATCACAGAGCTCGAAAGCCAGCATTGACATCTATAGTTGTTCAGGCAAGCTAATTCGACGTATCAATGTGTGTTTGCATATCTCAAAGGTCCACTCCATGTCTTTGTCAGCACTGAGACTTCTAGTGGGACAAAGGTCCAATTCGCGGACTCGGGTGGTCAGAGGACGAGAATCTGCTTATCGTGACCAAAGATGGCACGGTACGATGTTATTACGACCTGCAAGGAGATTTCAATCAATTTTCGCTGGGCAATGTGCGTCTAGATTGGTCCTCTAGAATATCCGTGTACTGATCAATGAAGGACTAGGGTGCAGAAGAGCATGGTGTCAAGGAATGCCGCTTTTGGTCATCTGGGTTCATTGCACTTCTTTTCAATAATCACCTTATTGCAGTCTCACACTATTCCGAACCGAGGCCAAAGCAATTGGCAGTGCCTCCAAGCGAAGTGATCCATTCCTGGGCAATCATTCCGCCAGCGTATACTCTCTCAAGAAGCGTCGAGGTCCTCCTCGCAGTTGGCGAGACCATCTATGTTGTGGACGCATCCGAGGCTGAAGACCGAGTCTTATCCAATGGTCCATTTAAGCATGTAAGTGTGTCACCGAATGGGCTCTATGTAGCGCTCTACACAGAAGATGGCAAAGTCTGGGTGATTACGAGCGACTTCCAGAACAAAATAGGCGAGTATGAGTCAAAGGCGAGAACAGTTCCAAAAGATGTGCAATGGTGCGGCAATGACTCTGTACTCCTGGCCTGGGAGGATGAAGTTCATATGATCGGTCCTAATGGCGCACTGCTGAAGTCAGTGCTCCCAACATCATTTGAGCAGCGCACTCATTCCTTGTAGGTTCTACTATGATGGCTGGGTCCACATCCTCCTCGAATTCGATGGCGTACGGATCATCACCAATGATGTGTGCGAGTTCCTTCAGAAAGTCCCCGGTAAGCATTGCAACACTATGTCTAGAATGCTTGCGTTGACAGATTGTTCAGACGCAACAGAAGACATATTCAAGATCGGATCGACATCCCCAGCATCTGTACTCTTGGATGCTATCGACCAACTGGAGAAGAAGTCGCCTAAAGCAGATGATAACCTTCAATTGATCAAGTCTAATCTTCCAGACGCTGTTGCTACCTGCGTCGAGGCTGCTGGCCAACAATTCAGCGCTCACTGGCAAAAGCAGCTCTTGAAAGCCGCTTCGTTTGGAAAATCTGTCCTAGATCTCTACAGCAGCGACGGTTTCGTCGACATGTGCGAGAAATTACGAGTGCTCAATGCCGTCCGCGATTACCGCATCGGTCTTCCCTTATCACTCGACCAGTATCAACGCCTTACCCCTGAAAGTCTGATCGAACGTCTCATCAACCGTCGCGAATACCAACTGGTCATTTGCCTCTCCCAATACCTCCATATCCCCACCAACAAGATCTATGTCCACTGGGCATGCCAGAAAGTCCGCAACTCCGCCGCCGATGAATCCACAATCTGCAAAGCCGTCGTCACCAAGCTCTCCAACAAACGCGGCATCTCCTTCGAAACCATCGCGCGCGCCGCCTACGACGAAGGCCGAGCTCATCTCGCCACCGAACTCCTCAACCACGAGACCCGCGCCGGCAAGCAAGTCCCCCTCCTCCTCTCCATGGAAGAAGACGAGATCGCGCTCGACAAAGCGCTCGAAAGCGGAGACACGGACCTCATCTTCTTCGTCCTCCTGCATCTCAAAAAGAAACTCCCCCTCGCCGCCTTCTTCCGCGTACTCACCAGCCGCCCCGTCGCCACCGCACTTGTCGAAGCCTCCGCCGCCTCCCAAGACAAAGACCTGCTCAAATCCCTCTACTACCAAGACGACCGCCCCCTCGACGGCGCCAACCTGCTCTTCTCCGAAGCCCTCGCCCAAACCGCCCCGCAGACCAAATCCGACAAGCTGAAGCTCGCCGCCAAGGTCCTCGCCGACAGCAAAGACCCCAGCGCCAGCGTCTACAAATCCGCCTGCCAGGAAGCCCAGGCTCTGATCCGCATCCAGGACGCGCTGGACCGCGACATCGCCTCCGACACCGAGGGCAGCAGCGTCCCCCGGTTCACGGGCCTGTCCCTCAACGCCACGCTGCTCCGCCTCATCACCCTCGGCTACGGCAAGCGCGCCGCCAAGATCCAGGCCGAGTTCCGCGTGCCCGAGAAGACGTGGTGGTGGCTGCGGCTGCGCGGCCTTGTGGCCAAGCGGGACTGGGGCGAGCTGGAGTCGGTGTCGCAGCAGCGGAAGAGCCCGATCGGGTGGGAGCCGTTCTTCGGTGAGATCATGGGCGCGGGCAACCAGAAGCTGGCGGGGCAATTTGTAGCCAAGTGTACGGGGCTGACGGCGCAGGAGAGGGGCGAGATGTATGTCAAGTGTGGGATGGTGGTCAAGGCTGGGGAGGAGCTGCTGAAGGCGAAGGATGTGCAGGGCTTGGAGGGGTTGAAGGGGAAGGCGAGGGCGGGGGAGGTGGGCGAGGTGGAGAGGATGATTGTGCAGCTGCGGCCGAGACGTTGAAGGGGGGGAGCAAACGGAAGGTTGCGAAGAGTATGTGGCTGTTGCATGCTTGCATTGATACCTACATCTATCCACATGTCCACAACATGCCCGTCGTTGGCGAGGCCTGCCTTTGCTATGTCTCGAACCCCCTATCCTACGTCCCATCCCTGACGCCACGCTTGACCACCAAACATGCCATTTCCCATCCATCACCCCATCAATACCCTCTCGCCTCCCCCAACGGCGCCCTTCCCCCCCTCGTCCCAGCCCCAAACCTCAGATGATCATCCGCCACCTTCCGCCTAAAATGTCCCAAATCCTTCAACAACTCCTCCATACACCCCTGCATCTCCACCGCCTCATGATCCCTCTGCCGATCCACCGCATCCACATCCTCATAATAGCCCTCATCCTCCTCACTCTCCTCCTGCACCTCCCGTGGTTCCAAATTCTCCTTATCCCCTTCCTCAGCCTGCACGCCCTTCTCCTCCATCCTCGGTTCCGGGTGCTTGATCGGATTCTTAAGACTCTCAACCGCTAGCTTGAGATGTAGTCGCAACGCTTCGTTCTGCTCCACCAGCTGCCGGATCTTGCTCTCGCCCACCAGGCGCTCTTCTTCCATGAGGCGCTGCATGCGCTCGACCTTATCCTGGTACTCTTCCAGCTTCTCGTCCCGCACCCCATTCTTGCTGTCTTCCTTCTCTCGATTCCCCCGCCGCACTTCATTCGCCGCTTGGTTCGCGGCCGAGACCTGAACCTGCAGCTCGCGGATCGTGTCTTGCATCGCTGCGATCTGCGCGTCGCGCTCGGCGGCAGAGACAGAGTCCTGGTTGACGATGGCGCGGGTACGGATGTGTTTTGCCTGGTCGGCGTAGCGGAGGGTGGAGAGCGTCTCGTCGTAGTCGGAGGGGGCGATGCAGGCTATCATTGCGGTTTTGGAGTTGCCGCCTAGACTGTCTTTGAGCAACCATGTGAGGATGGAATCGCGATAGGGCACAACGTCTTTACTCCGCGTCTTCCCGCCGTTGTGGACATGGCCATGGCGGGGGTCGGCGAGGGCGGCGATTACGCGGCCGAGTGTCGTGAGGGATTTGTTGATGTTGCTGCCTTCGCGGAGGCGGGCGCCGGTTGCTTCGGTGGCTTTGGCGCGCTCGCTGCCGGCGAGGTCGACGAGGCGGATGCGGGCTAGGCGCTCGGTGGTGGAGTCGGTGAGGAGGTCGTGGTGGATTTGTTTGAGCATGATTGTGAAGACGGCGTGGGAACGGGAGGACGTGTCGTTCATCTTTGTGGAGGCTGTGGTGCGGTTGTTGTCGCCGAGGCGCATGTAGCGAAGGAGTTCAGCATAGTTCTTGACGGGCATGTCGGTGAGGTCTTTGACGTAGGGGCCTTCGGTGGGGGATTCGCGGATCTTGAGGTAGTAGGGGTTGTTGGAAGAGGAGGGTCGCGGAGTGACTAGGAGATCTCGGACGTGCTCGTTGTAGACTTCGAAGTAGGAGACTCGGACGGTGTAGGAGATGTGAGGAGATATGCTGGATTCGATGCGCTGAAAGAGGTCTTCGCAGGTACGAGGGATCAAACCAGGTTGCTCGTGCGTGCCCATCATTGTGTACGATTTGCCTGACCCTGTCTGGCCGTATGCGAAGATACAAGTGTGGTAGCCTTCGAAGTTGTGGTCAAGGAAATCCTCCCCAAGCGCATTGTAGATGTCCTCTTGGTGGGCGTAGTGCTCGTCTGAAGGGTTGTGCGACCAGAACGAGTTGTCAAAGATGAACTTCTTCTCTTCAATGACCTTCCGGCTTTGCGAGCGAGCATTGGCTGGGTCTGTAGAATTTGGGACCAGTAATTTCGTAGCCTGTGTTTGGGGGTTCATTTCAACGAGGCATTCTGCGCCCCTCTCCACCTCTATGGCACGAGTGTCAGTAGAAGTCTTGCAATACTGGCAGCTGAGGCAGACCTCTTGGTAAGAAGCCCCTGACTCTGACGACGACTCTGACATTGCCACCGCTATTGTCTGGTGTATTCCTGCCCATTGGTACAACCTCGGACTCCCTTGAGCGCAGCGACGGGGTGGATGCGGAAGACTTGAGCGATCGAATCTCAGTAGCAAGTCCAGGAAAAGCTCGAGAGTCCAGCGCCATATCTTGAAAAGCAACAGCGACGGTGTGGATGAGATCTCTAAAGCGCAATTGCTGCAGAGCATACATTCAAAATTGCTATGGTGGTAGGAGTAAACATTCAATTCAACAATGATCGACGCAGGGGTTAGAAAGCGCGGTCCACGTCCCGATTCTGCTGCCAGCTCTTGCCACAACTTGGTTCATCCGAGCTTGTCGCGATATCAAACCATACTTGCTGTCGAAAGAGCCACAATAGAGATATCTTTGAATGCGATGGAAGTACGGAGTACACGAGCAGATCACTCGCCCGAGCTGTTGCAAGCCAGGACGCGACTGGGATGTGCGACTCCGGCCCACCCCACGAAAGCAGAGTAAGCTAGTGCGATATCTCATCAAGCCGTCAGACTATCCTTCGACAGCTTTCAACGTGATTTAGGTCTTTCTTCCACCGAATTCATCTATGCCTGACTGTAGTGGTCAAAGTATTCGCTCACTACTATATCGTACGACTTTACGAGTTTTAGGGGTGCCACCTTGTGCAACAGTCAGATCAACAGAACTGATACTTACGGCATCAGAGTGGTAAATCGAATCTCCATCTCTTCCCATAGGCGCTGTGAGCATAGGGACGTCTTACCATTTTTGAGTGCCTTGATACGCCCACGAATCGGTTTAATTGTTTCTTAAGTGTCTTCACTACAAGGAAGTACGCGACTCATCCGAAACTCATGTAGCTCGTCCGAAGAGACCCGCCGTACCATCCACTAGCCTATGATACCCGCAGCTGCATTGAACGGCAATGGCTGTCGTCGAGGTCGGATTGTCAACTTAACAAGGATGATCTGCCCAGCAGCATTTATGAGGCTCTGGGAACGTCCCAGATTAGTTTCAGAACATCCATAAGCTGGGATTCGAAGCTAGGGATCGAAGCTAGGGATCTGTTGAAGCCTTGCCATTGATAGAGACCGCCATGTGAACGGCAAGGAGCTAATCAAAGTAGGTACTCACCCCGCGATATAATCCTGTCCAGTCACGAAGTACTCTTTCTAACGCCTGCTCAGCAAAGGCGTATATCACGTGGTAGGGAATGCTGCGACCGTCCGTGGATTCGAAGATCAACGACAGCCGTCCAAACCGAAATTCGAAGTATCGATCTTGAGGCGCTGCATGGTCGTATGATGCTGTCATGTGCATAACCTGATCATAGAGCTCGACCAAATTTGTAGGAAATGTTCGGATCAACTGTATCGAGAAGAATGTCACGCTCCATTTCCCGAGCTGGAAGCTCGAGTTGGGGCGTGCCGTAAGGTGGATCATGCGTGGTGCGAGGCCTTCGTTGTCACTGAGAACGGGTTCCGCGGCATCTTGCAAAATTGACGAATGAACGACTGGGGCTGCATTGACTGTATTGGACGATAGGAACAGTACACTCCAAACGGTGAGAACCGCAGTACAATTCCTAGAGGAGAAACAGCGCATCCTGTGTCTGGCCACCCGAAGCGGAGGAAGCTTCTAGAGTCGATGGGCGTGGACTGGGAATGGTTGGCAAGATTAATTATGCTGATGGTAACTTACGGATACTGATTCTTTCTCAGCGGACTGGAGCTTTTACACTGGCAGAGCGCATACGGGGACAAGCCGTAATGGATATGCACTTCGCGTGAAATAAACGATTATGGAATGCACCACATGCCTCCATCTGCTAAGTTAGTCAAATCTCCGCTCCTTTAAGTGGATTTCCATGGACTCGTGCAATCTCAAGTGTGTTTTCTCGATTTGTCACAAGTTGAGTGATACACTGCTAGGAGATAATTTGAGGCGGCCTATATTTGCTTCTCATACTGATCTGGCTACTCAAGGCATTATCTTCGAAAGTGCTTTTCTCATAGTCAATGCTGTGCTATTTCGCAATTGCCGGCCCAGTCTCTTTGGCAGCGCTGCTACTATCTCATGTGTAGCCTCCCCCAAAAACATCTCCGTCATGCTAGATATGGGTATATGTAACAGTGGAATAGGCTTACTGCCGTCTTATCGCACAAATTTTGCACCACCCTGTCGCCGGCTTTCTAGCGCTGCTCTCGCTCTCCAATTGTGGCGCTCTCATCAACTTACGATGTCGCTGTACCAGTACCAATATTAGGTGGGTCTGATGGGTCCCATTCTCTACCATAAAGACAGATGTCCAGCATGGATTCGTCTCCAATCTTAGACAAACCTCCGAGATGCAGACCGTCGTGAACGCAAGGGGCATCGATTTCATTCGCTGTCAATGCAATGTCTGCAAAAGAAGCTTCCCAAGCACCGCCCTGTCCCAGCGGAAGATCGATTTCGAGGACGCATGTTTTCCAGAAAAATTTCCGAGGGACTTTGGAACCTTTGCTGGAGTCGTGGCTCCACTTTATGGGTAAGTCAGCGTGATGTATTCGTTTGACCATCCTGATGCCGATCGTAAAACAATCGACCGACAGGGCTGGAAATCGTTGAAGCTGGCCCGCCGGCCGCTGCTCGTAGCAGTAAACCGGATTTCGGAAGGGAGCATTGCTGCTAGAGTTGGCCAAGAAAAGACCTGTTGCATTCAAGAGCGGAAGTGTGAGTGGCGGAAGTAACATGACTGGCTCATAACGGGTGCTACCTTATGCAGTCATCGAAAGACGTTTTGAGGATTGATAAATTGGGATGCGAGAATGAGAACTGGAGACTTTGCTGGGTTGCCGTTGAAGGTGAGCGTCAATGATAGTTGTCACTTGATGTCGCGTGTGCGGCTAATCATGCAACCCAGGCGCATGCAGATCGTAGCCTTTCACCCCTCAAATATCCTGCGTCGGCAGCAACCTATTATTTGAAGCGCATCGTCGGAGAGGAAGACCGAAAATATCCGGACAGGGAAGCAGGACTATGAGCACCAAGTCCGGGAGGCGGCTATGTGGGGGGCAAAAGTGGGATAGTCAGTCTTGTTCTTCGACCCGACTTAGACTTACGGCTGTCGCAAACTCTCGTAGGCCACATGGAAAGCTCGTGGCTTGAGGCTTCTCTTGCGGATACACCCCATCCTCTGGGATCATCAGTATCCCGCATCAATCCTTGCCGCGTTACGAAGGCCGCCTGACTGACTCAAGCAGTCACCTACTTGGGCCGCAGCATTTGATGATACAGTTCCATGCCATACGCGCGCCTGTTCTGCGGCTTGGAGGTCGCAGAACGATGGACGGCATCCTCGTTCTACTGTGATTAGGAACGTACGATGCAACTTACCGAAATAGCAGCGAGAGTCGCCCTACTTGGTTCTCTATCGCTATAGAAAGATTGCTCCATGAACCCTTTGGCTCAGTACAAAGATGATCAAGCTCAAAGAAGGGGTCCTGAAAGCACAGTTCACTAAGTCCTCCCGGTTTCAAGTTCCTGGTCGCCATAATCAGGCAGACTTTGTTCTTCTTGATCAAATATTCGCAGGCCTCCTAGAACCTCAACCAGGACTTCCAGACTGGCTCAATATCTGCAAGCATGCCAAAGTTGTTTGGACTACAATGAGCAGGCTGTCAGATGATTGATCATGATTATGATGTTGCGGTTTGGCCCAGGCTCCAAGCCTTCAAACTTGCCTGCATTTGCTATGCGTATACTGCTATCGCCTGTTGTACATTGACTGCCCACACACTGCTCCTCCACCTTCATCAGCAAACTTTTCCTTTACTATCATAACAATTTTCCTGTTGTGACCAGGTTAGGACATGAAATGCGTATGACCACGGTAACAATCACACCACGCGTCTCGTTGACAAACAAATAACCAATATGGACCGTATGATATAGTGCACTACATCATTCCGAACTCCAACCATTTTCACCTCCGACCTTCAACCACAAGCAGCTTCCACACCGATATTAGAATTCACCAACATCATTCTACGTATCGGACATGGCTCTTGTACAACGTGGAAGCGGCCCGGGTCTGGCATCGTCGGGGGGTGACCCACCGAAGAAGCCACCAGGGAGATCACAACTACCCTTACCGGCAGACTGTCCAAAAATCCCTCCGAAGCCAAACAAGAAGGGTCAAGCCCCGCAATTCATACGCTCCTATGGAGACCTGCCGGAATGGAAAGACCGCCGCCAGAAGGCCAGGTTTACCAAGACACCCCCTAAGCACCTGAATGAGGAGCACACAGAGTACTATCATACGCAACACAACTGTACGTACTGACCAAACCAAACCTCTGCCGGCTTACTGATGACAAATTTTCAGTGCTAATGACGGCAAATGATCGCTACCTACGCGGTGAAATCGAGAATAGGCCTTCTGTTGACATGTACGTAGCAGCTGAAACTTGCTTCTTAAACCATCCTCCAGCAGTCTGAGTTGGAGAAACCATGCATCATCACTGACCGATCAACGTTGCCCCTTTATCCCTGCTTCTGCTCCAGTGGGCTGACCACTTCATCTAGTCAATCGCGTGCACGCCGAGAACTGTGGGTGTTGTGGTTCGTGGCCCTGATAGAAGCGAGACGTCTAGGCGAGGCCGGTGGAGAGGAGAGCTCGGATGACGCGGAGGGAGACACGGACGTGGAGACGATGGATGAGGAGGAAGATGACGAGGAGGAGGCGGAGGGAGAGGCGGAGGGAGAGGCGGAGGGAGAGGCGGACGCTGAAGGAGAGACTGATCCTGAGGCCATGGACGAGACCGAGGACGAGGAGGCGGAGGGGGAGACGGACCCGAAAGTCAAGGAGGAGGAAGTGGAGTAGGCTCCCAAGAGGGGAAAGCCCACGATGGGGTGGAGTATGCGTTGTGAGCTTGTCTTCCTACGGTTTTCAAGTTGCCCCCTGGCTCCAGAGCCAGCTATCATGCATTCAATAGACGGTTTTTACTCTTCTTCTCAAACAATGACTATTCGTTTCGCCTGCATTCATTCTGGGCTGGAACTGCTTTCTCTCGGCATTAGATTGCTTATATGGCTGTGAAATTTGATGCTCAGGACGAGGCACTGATGATGGAGAATAACGGTTGCACGTAATGACGTTGGGTATGCGGTGGTCGCTACACCTGGGTTACTAAGGTGTTTCATGTTGAGTATAGGAAACCAGTCTACACAAACCCCCTTTTTGGTAATGCTCACCCTTCTTTTTGGTAATCACACCCCTCGGGAAGATACTTGTTCCTTGATCAGAAAACAGGTACTATCCGGTAGTTTCCCAGGTCCACAATTCCTCATAATCAAATCGAATTGTAGCTGCAATCCGACGTTGATAAGAGGTTTGATTAAGCACTTGTCTACCATCTTCTTTGGCCCAGAAACATGCATATATTCTAGTCTTTTTGCTTGATCTATATCCACTCAGAACGACTGTCCAACAATCGCTCTAAATCTCCTATCCGCATTTTATAGGAGGTATTATTACATCTCGAAATCGCACAGGATATAGCCTAGAGAATGGCCGTTCTTTGACCCAAACACAGTCGGCTTCTCTTGCCTCCCTAATTGCCTGTTGCATGCTTGAGTTGACGTCAAAGACCAGTATCTCACGTCGAAAATGAGAAAATATAGGAAAGCACCTTTTCTACGCCCAAAATAAGGTATTCTCCCGAGTTGGGTGTAAGTACAGAAAAGGGGGATCAAATTTACTAAACAGGGTGGGGAGGACGTAGACTGGGTGACCTGGAATCACGGTTTCATGGAATGACGTTGGACATGGAGTGGTTGTCGAAGCGCTGAGACTGTATGTATGTAGGAGAGCTAGTAGGATGGAAAAGGGAGCATTGTGGCAAGGGAATGTTGGGAGCCTTGTGAGGGCCGTATTTCAAAGATTATGCAGTTAGGATATCAGATAGGTACTCTCCTCCACAAGTCCACAAGACCATCTCCTCTCCACTCTCTAAAAGTTATTTGCTGTCTACCTGCTCCATCACTGCTAAAGCTAATTAGTCAAGGGCGATGCTGCCAACACCCCATCTTCTGCTATTTGAATCCCCTCCAGCCTACTATCTCAAGATTCTTTCATCTATCTCTCAATTAAATCACCATCGGATCTGGAGCATAAGGGATTAGAATGTTCGGTTCTATGGCTGGGAATAGAAGAGAACAACAGTAACCGACCTCATCGCCTACTCTTATATGTCGAGATTATACAAAGACGAATGCTTTGCAAAGCAGAGACGACAAGGAAGAGAATGTGTAGCCTTACGTCTCGATCGGCTGGAAAGTCGGGTAATATTCGTTCTGTGTATATGCAAGATTGGAGCTACAAAGTTTGAGTAATATGGGTCCAACAGGACGAGCAGAATAAGAGATAAGGAGATGGAGATAGCAGGAAAGGGGGTGTACGTAGCATGGCCCTTGACCCACACAAGCAGGCAAGAAAAAATACAGCAGCTTTTCTTTGCTCAAGATGGAAAAACGTCTCAACGCTTTTACGATAGGCCGGACGACCATCAAAGAACCAGAGCCGGAGGGGCAAACCGTCAATGCGTCTTCTTGGTTGATCCGAACACAACCAGAGGGTCCGGGGAAGGCAGCCAATTTATTCCAAATTCAATGAAACGCGCACAGGAGATTTCCCTCCCTTACCCTCGGCACGAAGTACTATTGATCGAAAATATGTTTCAACGTAGTGACGATGATCACGCAATGGTCGCCAAACATATCATACGCTCGTTGCGAAGGTGTCAAAGCTTCGCAGTCGGATGAATTGGGGAAAGGATAGATGTTGGAAGCGTGAAGAAGAGAGTAGTTGGGCGTAGGCAGCTATCGATCTTTCAATGCCCTTTCTAGCGCCAGTTCCCTTCTTGGTCGAATTAGATCGGAGAGAATAAGAGCTGGCAGAGCGAAGCAAGAGAGGACGTTCAAATCTCCCATCACTGTCCAACAATCGATCCGGGGAGAGCCATCCCTTCTACAGACGGCCGGAGAACCAGATTTATATCGCCGTTTTCATTATCGTGCGTCGTCTATTTGCTCCATGACTATTGGGCCAATTATCCCATCCCATGTAGTGTGGCAAGGGATGGTGCACCATTTCTCGGCTCAACATGGGAAAACGTATTGACTGTTTTACCATAGGCTGGACGACCAACCGTCAAAGCATGTGACTTGCTCGATCAAAACGCCCAGCAAAAAGGATGGCTGGGTTTGAAGAAAGCATCGGACATGTATTCGGCTTGATTAACCCCTAAGAAGGGCACCATGCTTCGTACATCCATCTCGGGCTTAACAATAACCGGCCAACGGGACTTAAGGAATCCATCACTCGGAACACCATTTCAGAAGTTCGATATGCGACTTCGAAAAGATAAGCTACCAGAAAATTTCCACCCCTATCTCCTACCTTTTTCTCTTCATCAATCAATCTCTCCAGAAGGCGATGCAGCCTTGCAGGTCAAGATCAGGAAATAAAAGCCCTGTAAAGCTCAAAAAGCCGTGAAGTCGTCTCCGCGATGAGAACAACCAGCCTGACTCCTTATTCTTACAATGAGTGTCTGCTGTGTGGAATAAGGACCGCAACGCCGGCACTCTGCAAATTCCTCATGGCGTGCCCATAAGCACAGCTCAGGCATTCTGACGCAACCATCAAGTGTCGGACTTCTAAGGTACACGCAGCATAGATCGTGGCTGCGGCGCTTTGTGAGGCGTCAATCAAGATTCTGTTGTCCGCATAGCTCACGTCGGCCCTTCTGAACGACATTCCTCGGAATGTCCTCCTCTGCAATTGGTATAAGCTCACACGCTGCCACCGCTCAGAAACAGGCACCAAAACTTCCCACACAGGGTTTGAACATTTACATGGTATTTGACCATATGTAATGCTGTCAAGGAACGCGATGATATTAAGGGACGCAATAGAAATGCCTTGTAGCCTCACTACGAATGAGACCGTCCGAGGATCATCTTCCCAACATGGTTCGACGTCAACTCGCATTGCGGAATCTGGAGGTTCCCCGTCAAACCGGTAAAGTTTATCGTTACGGGGATCAGGGTCCAATTCAAGAGTGTGAGCTGGCTCAACGCAGGATGATGCTTGGATATATTGATCTTCCGTGAGTGGGAAACTGAGTATTTGGCCGCGCTGGATATGAATGTACAGAAACGACTCAGCCTGAGCGGATGGATGGACCAGTATGTCAGAAACCGCTGCGAGTCCGTTAGCCTGGGCGCCTAGTAGTAACCGAGCCCGATACGGGCTTTGTTGATTGATGTAGTTGTTTCTGGCTGTGGAAAGTAAGGAGCCGGACTGGGTGTCTTTCCCTAGAAACATCTCGAACAACAGATCATTCCATTGGCTAAGGGAAGTGTGATGGCCTGTCATCAGAGACATGCCAACTGTTTCCGCCCATTTTTTCAATCTCACGCCGGCGCCGTCGTAAAGGATATCGGGTATGAAGGCAACTTCGGAGTCTTCGCTGAGCACATCCCCGTTGTCATAACAAGCGTTGCTGCACAGTCCGTAGATCGCACCGCATACAATCGCATACAATACATAACAATTAGCTCTGCACGGAGATGCTGGATTGGCAAGTTCGTTTGGCGTCCTGATTATACGCATCTGCTCTTTCAGCTCTGCCAATCCCCATCCAGGGCTGTGAGATGACATGGGAACAAAGTGGCGTAGGCTAGGTCCACATACACTTCCAAGGTTTGGCGAGAACTCCGACAACAGGTTCTTGTGGTGGTCAGCAACCTCATCATGGTCGGTCGCTGCTATTTCGATGTGCATGGTCTGATTATACGTACTGATGCCTCGAAAGCGCGCCTTGGCACTATTAAAAGACAACTTCCACACGTCCGCAAGAAACTGTGTGTCAATTTCAGAGGATCCCCGGAGATGTCTAAATGCTATCCAAGGAATGCCTCTAATCATAGTGATTTCGGGTCTTGGAGAATCACGCGCACGGGGTATGTGCAAATTGGGCATCGGGTCGGTATCTTCGTGATTGTCCACAGCAAGGAACACATATGGTGCCTCTTTACATCGATGTGCTGTATGCAGATTGGTCCCACGTCCATTACCTTTACTGGCCACTGTTTTTCCTACTCGAACTTCGAATCCGAGACTTTCCATGATCAACGCTATAGTCCATGCTTTCAGCGATCGAGTAGGATACTGTTGCGTTACCCGCTTGTGCCACGGAGTAAGTATCCATCTCAAGACCCCAATGACATACGGGATGTCGTTCACGGCGCTGTACTCAAGATTCATGATTTCATCGAAGGGCATTCCAGTGAGCTTCGATTGCTGTAGCATTATTTCCTTGTGCATGTAATCTCGAAAAACATCACTATCCTCTTCTGCCATGACCGCAGAAACCCAGTGTTTGAGACTGGCAAAGAGGGCAGCCTCGAACTCCATGGCTGTGTCTTCTTGATGAGACTGTATGAGAGCGAAAGGTATGAGATCCTGCAAAACCTCAACTGTAACATCGAGTGCAAATAAACAAAGCAGACCAGCCGTCAAAGCCCGTAAGCAAGCTGTACCAGGATGATCAGGGATGGCGGTGGACGCTTTTGGCAGCTCGGTGCGCTGCACTTTGTGATCTTGAACTATGACACCATGCACCATGCTATGATGAGCTCGGATCTTTCGGTACGTGCTGAGATTGAAAGAGCTGGTAGAGACTAGCTCTCCTCCGCTGACTGAAAGAAGTTCTGTCAAGGATTGGGATCTTTCTCTAGCCTTGTACCATCCATAGACTCCCGTAGCGAGTTGATATACTGTGGTAAGGGATGCAATCTCGAGCCCAATCTGGGAGAAGGGTCCTCCTTTCAAATTGACAGCAATAGACATAGTGCTCACAAGGATTTTTCAGTGAAAACTGCCAGAGCGTCATGGAAGATACTCGATGGTCATGAAGTTTCGGGGAGAAAGAAAAGTGTTCGGACGACTTTGCACAGCCTCGCGTTGGCGACTTCATGATTGTATCTAACAAGGCTGGGAATTAGGCACCGAACTCACGTCACCTCTCGGCTTGTACGTGGACACGAGCTCAGACTTTGCCGTTCAAATCTTAAGATACCGTCGGCTGAGAAAGGAATGGTTGCGCATCAGCATTACGCTGATTAAGTGGAACGTGATATGCCTGACTATCCATTGCTAATCGTTATTGTTCGTAGTTGACTTTCAATATCGCGACCTACGTCTCAACGTCCTCTCATTCGGCGGCATGAATATGTTCCAGGAGATCTAGTGCAACTCATGTCACTATTGTCTAATGTGATGTCGCTTTGGCACGAGGCTATCAGTAGTCGTTCAGTCAAACGCCATCTTTGGTGCATGGCTTTCCAGACTGCAAAGCACTTCCATTGCAACTGGTTTTGGCGGTTGCAATTAGCGTTGTCACAACGCTTGCTCGTGCTTGGCCTTTTTTTCCTAGACTCCATCCCCCAACTTTTCCTCGAACCACTTCGATCAGCTTGTGCAATTTTTTGTTTAAATCTATAAAATTGATCAATCGTAATTCTAGAGGCTTTGTACTTCTCGAACTTGTTTTGTTGATACAATGTAATAAAGAATCGAGAAAGTAATTGTAGAATAAAGATTTTGGGCTCTGACTTGTATCTTGTTGTAAAAGATTGAGCCACACCTGTAAAATAGGCTCAACATAGATGGAACTTGCAACTATAATAATCTCTTCAAATCGTAAGCAATTCTTACAAAATCTACAAAGATCGAAAGCGCAAATCTTGTTCTACTATTCTAGAGTTTCTTAACTCCAAAATCCAGAGATCGCACAAGTTGAACAAAGTGGTTCTAGGAAAAGTTAGGGGATGAAATCTACAAATAAGGCCAAGCACGACCAAGCGTTGGACAACGCTAAAGGATCCTGTAGGACGCTTGGCATGGAGGAATCCCCCACACCTTATCCATGTCGACAGCAATATATTGACACAGGATTGTTGATAGCTTATTTGAAATTACACGTCAAGTCAAGTGTGATGTCGAGAATTGATTCAAATCGTAGAATTCTGCCAAGCATTCTGTGATCGGCTGTTTATCACACAAATCTACGGAAAAGAGAGACCTACCAGAATTTGTTTGTTAGGTTCAAAATCGTAACAATGTGGTTCTCGCCGAATTGTATAGTGCGGCAATTGTCGGTTTGACGGGGAGCTGCATCCAGCGTACACTATTGGCATTGACGGCCTGTTGCACGAAAGGTTGGTGACGTGGGCACCTAAGACTGTGAGATGCCTGCCCTCACATAAGTATGGCGGCTTCACCCCAGGACAGGCAACTTTCCAACACAACGTTTGCTGCCCAGGTCCATGTCAATCAAGCTTTCTTCGGCATGGTATCATACCCATTCCAACGCATGCAGATACCGATACCAGTAGCGCAGACGCGGCAGTGAAAAGACTCAACAAGACTTGCCCTGTATCCTCGTCCTTCGAGCTCGTCACCGTGTGTTCAAGGCTCTCCTACCTTTATTCCGCATTTTTGAACGACCTCATCCATACGACGCAAATTTCACTTTCAATCATCATGACCAGCGCCGACCCAGTAGGCTTGTGCACCGCTTGCAACGAACCTAATGGTCGTCACTGCGCTCGATGCAAAAACGCCCGGTATTGCTCGACAGCATGCCAAAAGGCCGATTGGCCTATCCACAAGCTCCTATGTCCAACCTTCGCCGACTTCGATGCTTCGAACCGAGCAACCGACGAACATTTCCGAGCAATCCTCTTCCCGGTCGATGAGGAGAAGCCCGAACTCATCTGGCTTCATTGCAAATGGCACAGTGACGAAGAGAGCAGGTATCAGCATCCCGAGGCCGAGTCACTTCTAGGTCCCGGTGCTTTTCCGATGGATGCGCCAATTCAGTACAATCCTGTGCTGAAGAGGACACTGTCAGACACAATCTACGTCTGCTATCGTGACACCTTCCTTATCGATGGGTGTTAGAATCAACTGCATCGGCGACCAGGAGATGTACAGCAAAGCGCACTTTGAGGGAGTTGAGATTCCCTCGACAGATCCTATTTTCTCCAAACACGACACCTCTGACATTGCGGAACGCATCGAATTTCCCATTCTCACACGACGTTGTCCTCCAAACCCAAAGTGGGTGCACGATCAGGATAACAAGATATTCAAACACGAAAGCCCCTTCAACAATCAGGATGCTTCATTCCTGCATCTATGCTGCGATCCGGAAGCCGACTTCGACCTTCGCACGGGGATATTCGGTTGGGGATGGGTTTCCAAGCAGTGGCAGAACAAAGTGGGAAGTGTCATCGTTGTGTGTCAGGATAAGAAGCCACTATCTCCACTGCATGTGGAGGCACTGTGCAAGTACTGTGTTGACGAAATACGTCCGCTTCTAGCTCACTCTATCGGAGAGTATGCACCAGAAGAGCCAATGGAAAAGGATGCTGTTCTAGCTATGATCTGCCGACCTACCTTTGTCATCTGCTGGTATAAATTGCTGGATGAGAAGCACAAAAAGGGAGAGGATACGAGTGCTCCTTATCCATACGACTAATGATGCTGCAAAAGCCTGGGACAAGTGGTAGAAGATAATGCATGTGTTTACCTAATGCTTGATAACCCTCTTTCTTATGCCGGTGACCTCGCATGTGTGCGTGGTGCAGGGGCGTTTCAGTCTCCCACCCTTCTTCGAAAGTTACTATATTGGTCACTCTCATATTCATCGTAATGAACATCCCGGAGAGTACCATTGTAATAATCATCATCATCGTCACTATCCAACTCTTCCGCTTGTTGTGTCACTTTCTTTGTCCACCCGTGACTCTCCATTGCCCTCCCTAGGGCAGAAGCTGGACTGTCTTTGTACACCTTGATAATAATCTGTTGTAGGGACGTAATGGCTCTAAAGGTGACATCGACCGACGCTAACGCCTTAACAACGACATGGGGCTTCTTGTCAAGTGCATCGAGCTCAAGCGCCACGGCATTTGTGCTGCCTCGGGATGTTGTAATTGTGCTCAAATTGGTGCAGTCGCTTTGGATTCTTGCGAGGGTACGAACGCAGTTTATCCCAAAGGTGACCTTGTCTGTGCCCAGAATACGGACATCGGGAAATTCGATATAGACATGTTGGATACGGCTTGCGTTAACGCGCCCAATTTGGTTGATGAACGAGATGAGGCGCTCAGAATCGCACGAGGTAAAGTCGAAGCGATTCTGAGAGTAGAGCAGCGAGCTAGCTTCGTGGTGGATCGCCTTATTGACACGAAGGAGCTCCGGAGTAAGCGCTTGTGGTAGGCAGGGACGGTTCCTGGGATTGATAGGTTCTTGATCCATTAAGAGCTGCTGGAATATAGCGTTGCGAAGTTCGCCGGGGAGGCTGAGGAGGTTGGCCGACATGTCAGTGGTCTTGGGGGTGTCAAAGCTTCGCTACATGTGAGCTTCACTGCTCCACGATACGAGGATTTTGCCGACCTTGTATTCAGGGCTCGAACAGTATTGTTATGTCTCTCGTTCAGTTACTCTGAATATGTTGTTGTGTTCCTCATCGCTGACGTTGGCTCATTCAATTGTGGGTGAACCCGTGACTCGTTGCAACGCCCAAAATAATTTAGTCACGACACTAGGTCTTCAGAACTTAGCAATTATCTAATGAGAACTAGTTGATTGTTGGAAACAAAGACCTGGATACGTCTTGCCAACTTTGTCTCCGAGGCTGGAATCTTGTGAATCTAAAGATCGACCCACATTTTGTGAATTAAATGAGCTCAAGAACAACACGTGCGTGTGATTTGTGCACGTGATTCATTCACGTGATTCATTCACGTGATTGCGCATCGACGTCACCTCAAGCTTTCAACTTACTTTAGAATTTGGTTCTCATCTTGCAATTGGCATTGAGGCACTCTTCTTCCAGCCCTGTTTCTCTTCGGGTGTTCTGTTCTAGTAACGCAAATACATTGACGGTTTGTCTCTTTAGACGTGGCTCTCCATTGAAGAACCGGTCTATCGTCATCTCGTTCAATTGTACTTTGATGGATGTACAGAAAAGCGTGAAAAGCTTCCAGCCTGGCCACGAAATGCTGTGAGATTCAGATTTACGCAAGATTCTACTGCTCGCGAGCGAGCAATGACAGCTCAATAATCAGAATTGTTGTGTGAAAAGATTCGCGGCCACGAACCTACGCTGGTCTACATAGTTGCCTCAGGGCTGAGGCAACTCCATTGAGCAATTTCGGGGGCAAGGATTTAGGTGTAATCATCGTGGCTGCGTGTGGAACAATCGGTGTGATTGCATGAATGCAAGTTCGCCAGTATCAATGCTATCCCCAACCCCATGTCCAAGCTTTGAAGCCCATAATTGCTGGACGAAGCTCTGACCAGCTAAGCTCTTATGCAAATGGCCCAATATTGCCCTCCAATCATCATTTCTATATGCAATCCCCCTGATCCCCTGGTATCGCCATGGCCACCCTAGATCAAATCCCTACCATCACTGCCCGCACTTTCTTCCCCCTTCAGTGCGCCAGCCCCGTATCCATCTCCAGTCCTGATATCCACCCTCCTCAAAGCTGCCTCCATCCAGCCCTCACCACCGGTTTTACTCACCAGCCCAAAATTCAACGTGTTGGGAAACCACCGTTCCCGTCTCGTGGTCGCTTTAGCTCCTCCTTCTAACGCTGCCCTACTAGCTCTCGTGGTGCGCATACGCTTGCTATTTACGCCATCTTTGAGATCGGAGCGCGAAGCCTCAAGTTGCCGTCTCTGCTCCTCGAGGCGGAGGTCAAACGCGGTAATGGAGCGTATAAAGGGAGCAACTTCTGTGGTCAAAGTAGAGATCGGCGTGGAAAAAGTGGATATGATGGGGGGCTTGAGAGGTTTGAATGCTTCGTGAAGGGTTGCTGGGGTGACCGGAAGGGGCTTTTGTAGGGCTTTGAGGGAGGCTGGTAGTTCATCGGCCATTGGGCCATGTTGAGGGGGTAGTTGACGGTGGGCAAGGAGCCGAAGGGTAAGAGCTATCTTAGTACTGGTACCAGTTTGGTCCACTAACGGATCGGCTTGGAGAAGGATCGCCCCTTCCGCGAAATTAGCTCTTGACTTTTCCAGAAGCTTTGGTTGTGACGTGTCGAGGACTATACTAATGCCCGATCTCAGTCCAAGGGGTGAGCAGATGTCGGCAACGCTGAGGGCCTCATAAGTACTCTCGAAGGCCTGAAGGTGGGCCAAGTTGCGTTTCTTTGAGAGCATGGCGGCTTTTGGAAAAGAATCGAAATCGATGAAGTTGTCACCGTTGGCCATGTCTAGGCCCCAGCCGTGCCAGAGTTCTGAGAACAGCTCCGTCTCATTTTCGAGCGCACTATCGGCCGGGTGAAATTGATGGCACTGAGATAGCAAACCTATGTCCTTGGGGTAGCTGTCTTCACTGACAACGCGCAGTGCCTCTCCCTTCAGGTCTTGACCGGACTGTGGGGACGGGCCGATTAAGAACCATCCAAGGCCTCCCTGCGTGTCGCCAATCGCCATTTGACAGTAGAAATGGAGCTCGGTTATGGAAGCTCGTAGATCGTTCCGCTTAAGATCGTATAGTGTAGCAACAGCGTCACGGGAAAGCAAGTGCCCCTCATTGCAAGCCAGTAATAGCATATAGTCCACGGCGAGGGATTCTGGAGGTGGTGTGAAGCGAAGAATAGCGTAAAGTGGTAGATCTTCTAAAGGCAAAAGAGACTCCTCTGTGCAAGTCATGATGACTGGTCTCTTTGATCGCATTATCATATCCAAAGTCGTCGCCCAGAACTGTTTATCTTCCTCGAACAGAATGTCAACTTCTTCCAGAAGAATCACCGATTGTTTCTGGTTCTTGGTTTTCTTTGGGCTGGCCTTCTTCGGGCTTGCCTTTTCCAGACAGGCCTTCTTTGGACTGGCCCTGGCTTTTGGCGCGTCTTCCTTTTTTCTCGGTCTTCCCCTAGGCTTCTTTTTGGTCTCTCCTTTGGGTTGGAAGAACGACTGCATGGTGCCCTGTCGACCAGATGCGATGTCCTGCTTCAGTGAATTGGTTAGGCGCAACAAGTCCTCCCCATCCTCGACAGTCTCCTTGCTATCAGCTTCGCCGCTGTGGTTGACTAGATGGTTGCGAGTCATGTCGCCGACTTTATCAAGTAGATCCCTCCCGCTTCTTCGAGATCCAGCATTGATCTCAAAGATCTCGAAACCCAGTTCCTGAGCTACTGCGAATACCGCAGCTGTTTTGCCACAGCCATGCGGTCCGCTTAACACCACAGCATTATTGGATCTATCATGAACTCGTTGCTTTTGCGACATGTCTACCCCTTTGACTACTGATCTTTTCAACGAAGGCTCACCGCAAGCAGCAGACCCAGAATGCCTGCTCGTGGGAACCTCGTTCATCTGTTCTCCTTCCTCATCGCTGGAGACCACAAAGCCATCCAGCGCTTCGGCTCTTTTCCTTCTCTTTTTTTTAACGCCAGAATTAATAGATGCAGCGGACGATTCTCGATTCCGCTTTGAGCCATTAATGTTCTCCACTGCGCTGATGGTGAGACTTTCAAGCCAGTCCCTGAGAATTTGAACTTCAGGACCCTGCTGCAACACGTCTTCCGCTCGTTTTGGGGCGTATTTATGCGCCCAATCCGTGTTCTCGCACTCGAACTTGTCAAATGCGGTCATAGAGCCTGGGATGCTCTGATACATTCGCGAGACTCCGCTATGCACAGCAGGAAGCCCTGACGTGAGCTGCAGCGGGGAGCGGTAGAGTTCATCCTGAAGTGGGTCGACAATTGGATCTAAGCCATCGGGTCTGCACTTGATGTTCCCCAACACACGTTGTTGCAATTCTAGTCCGGTCGTGACTATTCGAGCGGGTTTTCGCACGGCCAACGAGTTGATCGTTTCGGCGTCGATGGATTGCTCATCTATGACTCGAAAATGACGCAGGACACTCTCGCTTTCGTTTATCCGAATAAGGGCATTCTTCAACTTTCGTTGATGAAATGGTAGTATGAACTCACAGGGCAGTTGGGTCGGCGCGTCAGCGTAATCCCTTAGCGGACGTACATGGACCATGCCATTTGGTGGCCATATTGCTTCCAATGTTCCTGGACGACGTTGTACCTTCTGAAACGATCCAGCAACATCTGTCCAAGTTTTCCCGCTGTTCCTGTTGAGTAAGCCGGCCTTGCATGGGCTACTTATACTCAATATATTTGTCTTCCGCTTCTCTGATATAGCTTTATTCTCTGCTGCGTCATGAAGCGTCGAGCAGTCAACCTCCGTAGCTCGTGCAGACTTCCCCAAAAAGAACGGATGCGTAGGCTTTGGTGGATGTGCTGATTTCTGGGGACTGGTTCGCAATGCCTCCTTCGTCTGCGGCGTTGTCTTGTGCATTTCAATGATAGCTTGAATCTTCTGCGCAGTTGTCGAACGAGAATCCTCGTCCACGCCATATTTAATGACAGCAATCCTCGACTTTTGGCTAACGGCCGATTCTGTAGATTGCCGTTTCCTCCTCGAACTAGGTCCTGCAGCGCGTTTTGGAGACTTTGGAGAGAGTAGCTTCCCATTTGGCCTTAGCTTCAACATCTTCTTGGGGTGTGAGGGTGATTCTTCTGGCATTGACGAAACCCCCCGAGGGGGTGTCGCCGGAGCGCCATCTTGCTCGCCTGATCTTGAGAGATCAGATTTCGTCGGTGATATCCTTCCTGTCGAGGGCACCTTTTCGGAAGACGAAGGTGGTTTGCCGTTCCTTCGAGCTGGCTTGGATCCTGGTACGACCACTAGGATTGAGGTATCAATGGACTTGTGCAGCTGCGGACTCTTCTCAATTGGTTGAGCAAGACTCTGCATCTTCCTCCCACCTTCTGGGCCTACGTCCCTGGCTTGCATCCCCTTGTCAGTGGTCACAATGCTGGTCTCTGAATTGCTGTGCGGCGCTGGCGTAACCTCGTTCGCGGCAGTTGTCAGTTGGTGATACCAGGATGTGGGCCCATCAATAGCCCCATAATGAAGGTCGTGTTCTGGGGACTCAGTTCTTCGACGTTTCCTACGGGTCTCTTTCACTTCGTGCTCAAGGTTCGATGAGCTACCTGTTCCTGTGGCTGATATTCAGTCTGAGAGTAGAGCGTCATCAGAAGGGTGTATTTACCCTTGCGGGGCATGAAGAACGAATGTACGCCCCGTAAACCCCCATCGCCCATCCTTACATCCTTGACAACAACGGCCATATGTATCATGTGAGTAAACCCGCATGACCTCTGATGGCAGTGGGCTTTCTATGCTTGGGACTTGAGAATGGGGCAATCGTTGGAGATGAAATGACTCGACAACGCCCTACGGTCTCAGTATGCATAAGCCATACTGAGCAAGCAGGATATGGCGGAACTCAGTTCGTGAATAGATGTCATCTGAACCCTCTTTAATAAGTCGCGTCGCGTCATTAGACTCAGACATATTTTAGGGTCACTCCGGCGAATTGTTTAGCCGGCATTTTCCCCACCAATCTACTCCAAGACAAAAATCCAAGAGGCTTGCTTGTGCAGAATACGTGAAGGTGCGCAGCTCAGTGTTTGCCAGGAGCTTGCACATCGCCATGATACAAGAACCCTATATCCTGTCAACTTTACCCGAGGGCCCCTCAGCCGGAGAGGGACGAGTACACGCCGCCGACATCCACTCTCTGGCGGCATCCAGGAAAAGAAAGCGATCAGAGCTAGCTTTAGCAATTGATCACCAGGGTGTCAATATATATGATGTATGCTATGGTTTATGGCTTATGGTTTATATGCGCTCACTGACTTCACACCTAGATCACATCCTCGAAGTTAGTGACCTCGTACGCTGTATCGCCGTTAACAATCTTCACTTGCCCACCATGCTCCATCCGCTGTCCACAAACAAAAGTTACTCCAAGTCAAAGGTTCACATACTGCTCTACGACCTCTTCGAAAGGGTCGATACAATGCTTTCAACAAGGCACTACCCAGGAGTATGATGTTACAACATCCTCCATAGATGCCCCAAAGTATAGCAGCCCCATAGTGCATCTGGACGCGTTCGTGGGCGACGGAGATAAAGCAACGCCATTTCACGTCAATCTGTTAGCCGTCCATGAAGATGGGGTGGTGCGATGCTATTCGGAAAGATTACAACAAGAGCTCTGGAGCACCGAGATATGTGCTGCTGTTGAAGATGCAGGCTCGGAGGGTGGTCTTCGGGTAGAGAGCGCCTGCAGCATGCGTCTAGATCAGGCGAGAAAGGCTCTGCTTAGAGGTAGAGAAAATCTGCTAGCCACAGTTCCCGGAGAAGAGGATCATGATGCTGTTACTGTACTGATACTCTTCATGCGTCCGTGCGCCGGTAAAGATCGGCCATTGATACTCAAGGTTATGAGGATAGACACAATGGACAGATGTCGCGGGATTCTGCCGGTCGGTAGGATTAAGCCTTCGCAAGAAATATCCAGGTTGATTGTTCCGGAGCCCGCATGGATGAAAAAGGGGGAAACCTGTCTTTCGTTTCACTCCACCAGCGGAACGCTGTACCAGAGTAGTTCTGATTCTTTGGCCGTATATGAGATCCTGGGAATGGTGCCACGTCTGACACAAGACAAACAACTGAACATCAGCGGGATCACTACTTGCCTGCGGATCTCTTCATCACTTGTTATGCTAAATACGGCCTCGTTGTTTACGATTCTCGACGCAAGGTATTGTTCGGTCCAAGCACAATGCTCGCTCGAAAAGTCTCTACAAATAGAAACCTTCGCGCGGTCAACGAAGAAGCGAAAGCATCATGTTACACCGCCATGCGTTCAACTTCTCTCCTACTTTCCCTCCATCAACATCGTTGTGGCCCTGCAAGGAAGACAGCTTGTGGCGCTGCAGCTGACGACCTCCAAGACAAAGGGCAATCGGAAAAAGAAGCGAGACGTGCTCTTGATTGACTCAATCGGGCGGGGAAGTTTGACGGCGAAGAAGATCAAAATTCATCCCACTGTTGCCAAAGATCATCATTCCTTTGGTCAGCTCTTGAATGCAAGTTCCGTGGACGACGAGTGGGAAAAGACGAAATTGGTTTTCGAAAGTTGTTTCGCCGAAGGCAAGCATGAGGAACTCGAGATCCTCATAGAAAAGCAGCTCAAAGCAATAGGACGTGGCACAGATCACACTCAAGAAGCTGGATCGAACAACAAGCCACCAGCTGCGAGAAGTAGCTGGCCGGACCTAAACAAAGCCGACTATATCTTGAGTAAAGCGTTCGTGGTGGAAGCTGATCATTCATATTCAGTACCAGATGAAAAGGGTCTACAGAAGACATTAAGAATACACAACCTTCCACACCGCAGCTGCCATTGGCTTATCAAACACAACTATCTTTCGTCTGTTCGAGTTGAGGGCGCACTCAGACGCGAGGGCCTTTTGGCGGCTGGTGAACACCTCAGAGTCGGCGCGGTGATCGACTCGCTTGCTCAAGAGGATCCATCATTGAAATCGACATTACTATGGCTGCGAAGCGCAGCTCCATTGACTGCCTCAGAGATTGTCTGTGCCTTACGGCTCTCCATCACGCAGTCGGGAGATGCTAGCACGGTGAAGCTTCTAACATATGGACAATCGCCCACTCACAGCTTAGACAACGACGCCGGCACAGATTCCCAAAGCCAAATGGATGATCTCCGAGACAGTCAAAACTCACCCATTACGCCCGCAAACCCAAACCCCAACGCCCACGCCGTCCTCCTCGCATCCATCAAACGCCTCTACATCCACCCCCCCACCGCCGTCAGCACCGCCCTCAAACAGCACCTCTCCCGCCTCGAACTGCACTCCCTCGTCGACCTCCTCCGCATGGAGCTCGCCTCCTCCGGCTGGCTAGCCTCCCACCTCGACGCCCCCCTCCCCCCCACCTCCCCCACCCAAGTCTCCCTCATCGCCCACCTCCTCTCCAGCGCCCTCGACAGCATCGGCACCGGCGGCTGGCTAACCCGCACCTCCCTAACCGAAGCCTCCGAAACAATCTCCCACATGAAAGTCGAGATCTCCGCCGCGCTCGAAGGCATCATGGAAGCCACCTACCTGCAGGGCATGCTCAACGAGATGCTCCTCTGCGGGAGGAATTTCGGGAGCACGAGGTCAGCACTACAAACGCAGCCGACGGCGCAGGTGCCGGTGAAAAAGAGGAGAACGCAATCGGGGATTGTGAAAGTGGGGGGGGAGGATGAGGGGGAGGATGTGTTGCCGTTGGGGTTGAGACCGGGGATGACGATTAGTACGCATAAGGTTGGGGCGGGGGGGGAGGTGATTCGAAGGAGTAGGCGGGATGTGGGCAGGTTGAAGAGTCGGATGGTGCCGAAGTATAGCTTTGAGCGGATTTTTGTGTAGTGCGGTGGCGAATCTGAAAATATGATGTGCCCTAGATGCTATCTTGATAGGCCAGTTAAGAAATGACATCTGACGTGTGTTGTGGGTTTAGAGTGATATACCCAGTTGCGTTTGCGTTCCAGGATTCGGTCTGTGGGGTGGAACAGGAGGCTTCTGGGCCACCCAATCTAGAGTTCAGAGGTCCGTATCTGCTGTGACGAGTGCCCTGAAGCTTCAGACGTGGATGCGCCTGTCGCCTGTTTAAGATGACACCCTTGCAGACTTGCCTGCTCTAGGACCTGCACAAACAGCTTGATTATCAGCTACCCCAAAGATCAGTCCTTCGCTGTGCCAAATTTTTGTACGCGAAGAACCTAAAAGCCATGACCATCCCACCACTCCATCCATCACCTCATCAGTCACCATAATCCTTCTCTACCGTCTTCCCCTTCCCCTCAACCGCCCCTCCATCCCCCTCTCCCTCAACTCTCCATCCACCCCTCTCCACCTCCGCCCCTCCCTCCCCACCAACCAGCACACTCATCAACAGCCTCAAATTCCCCGCCGTACACCTAACATCCACCAGCCTTCCCCCCTCCCCCTCCAACAGCGCCTCCACATCCTTATTCAGCAACAACACCCCATACTCGAACCTAAACCCCACCGCCCCCCTCGCAAACAACGGGAACGTCCTCGCCGCCTTACTTCGCAAGCTCGACGCAATGGGGTCGTAGACCGTGCTGGTGCTGCCGTTGGGGGTGAGGGGGTAGGGCATGGGGGTGGAGAGGTAGTGGCTTAGGAGGTGGGTGAGGTGCGCGGCGTGGCCGAGGGCGGCGGCGAGGGCGTCGAGGGACGGTGAGGAGGTGGTGGGGAGGTGGGAGGCG